>ERZ809074.1396-NODE-1396-length-31715-cov-15.057517_pt1 | contig 31715 bp, 32 predicted proteins | sample MGYA00520795_ERZ809074 | MGnify/ENA primary metagenome ERZ809074 (study PRJEB31570, sample SAMEA3212989) | Homo sapiens | biome: human-gut; feature: human gut; material: fecal | place: Sweden | collected 2011 ...
CACAAAAAAAGCAGATTACCGATTTTTTATTCGATAATCTGCATAAATGGTGCGGATGACAGGACTTGAAGCAACTAAACAAAATCAAAAACGGTAAAAAAATGGGGAAAAACAGGCAAAAACCGCCCGTTTTTTTCGTTTGTCCCCAAATACGCCCCGACTATGAAAACCGGGTTTTCGGCTCTCGCTCTGGATCAACGCCCCAAACAAAAAAAAGCCCTTTTGCAAGGGGGAACAAAATTTCTCTATAAAACTATTGACTTTCTCGGAATATCGTGCTATAATAAAACCACAACAAGGGCGAAGCCCCAAAACGGTTAGCCTAAGTAATCATTTTTCAACGACTGCCACAGCCTTCCAAAACTATTGGCGGTCGTTTTTTATTGCAACGAAGATTTTGCTCTTTGTCACGCGGAAAGAAATTATGTAACCCTCTTTCACTAACAGCGAAAGGAATTCGATAAGATCAAACCTCATAAAATCACCTCCTTTATCGGGAAGTGCCAACCGCCTCAGGAGTTCGCCCCTGTTGCTTAACTGCATTATATCATAACAAATAGAGCTTGTCAATAGAAAAGACATTCCCGCGGGAATGTCTTTTTATGTTTTTGCGGTGCCAGCCGCTCATTTTTTCGGGTGTGCTTTCTCGTAACAATCGCACGCCGCGCCGGAGGGTAAAAAGCCCGTATCACTGCACCTCGCACAACTCCACACGGGCAAAAGGTCGGCTTCCGTCAAGCCCGCCAGCAACAACGCTTGCGCCCTCTCAAACTCCCGCGCCTCCTGTTCAAGCTCTATGTCCCGGACCTTCTCCGGCTCGTATAGCTCCGCTTTCGCGTGTTCTATCTCCAACCGCTTCAACGCCTTTTCCGCTTCCAGATACGCCGGGAAGCTCCGCGCTTTCTCTTTCGCTTTCTCCGCTTTCGCCTCCGCCGCGTTATGCCGTGCCGAATACCACCGCTCGCGCTCTGAACGCGCGTTTGCGGCTTCCACAGCCGGCGGCAGGCTCGGCGCGGGCTTTTCCGGTTTCTCCGCCTCCGGAAAATCGTCATATTTTCCCGCGAGGATCTCCGCATAATGCGTCGCCACCCATGACCACGCCCGCCGCGTCTGCAATAGCTTTTTCGATTGCCGGAACTTCTCTTTCAGCTTGTCAAAGTCGATTCCTCCGAAGTCCGCCGTTTCGCTCGCTTTCGGCTTTACCTGCGGGAACTCTTTGAAAAATTCCCCTCGCGCGCGCGGTACGTCCGTACTATTATATATTATAGGATTATATGTCGGATTTTTTCGGGATTTATCGGGATTATTTCCGTAATAATCGGGATTTTTACCGTAATAATCCCCATTATTACCGCTTTTATAAAACGCCGTGATTTCTGCTTCTTCTTCCTCACTCAAAAGCCAAAACCCGCGTTTTATCTCCGCTATACTCTTTCTACGATAGGATTTCATTATCGTTGCATAGCGTTTTTGTATTCCGTGGCTGGTTATAACAGCGTCAAAATCGCAACCCGTCTTTTTCACGTCCTCGCCCTTGAAAACGGTCAAAAGCCCGCGATTGCGCATGAATGTTATAATCTGCTCCACTTTGTCGGGGCTTGCTTTGATTTCGTCCGCTATCACGTAAACATAATCTTCCCAAACCTCGACTGCCTTATAGTATCCCTCTTTATAGACGTCGCAAAGGATATACATATACACCCCCAGCCCGTCCGCATGATACCTTGAAAGCAAAATCCTGATTTTACTATCCCCGAAAATCCCGACGTCCAGAAGGAGCTGATCAACCCCTTTTTTCGTCGGTCGTGCCATGTAAAAAAGAAACCTCCTTTATGTGTGATTATCTCCACCCGCCAAAGCGGGACAGATACAAAAAAATGTCCGTCCGTTCGTCCGTCGCGCGCAACAAAACGGCGGGGGCAGGTACGAAACGAACCCGCCCGACCACACCCCGAAAACGGGCGGGGCAGGTATGCAACGAATACACATACTCACCCCGCGGGCGGGGTAACACCGCAACCGCCCGGGCGCGGGGTTATCACTTATTCAGCCAGCGGCGACGGCGATAGCCGAAGCCGCAAGAAGAAGTGAAATAGCCGACTACGTCGGAATCAAGGGGCAAAAGTTCAAAAAAGCGTTGCCCGTGAAACGCGCGCCCCGAAAGAGCGCGGGGGAATGACAGCCGCGAAACATCGAGCGCGGGAGCGTTCGGAAAAATGCGGGAAAGCGGAACGGAGGACGGGTGCGGAACCGGAAGCGGGAACGGGCGGCAAGCCGCCGAACCGCGCCGGACCGCACCGCCCCGACCGCGACCGCAAACCCGAACACAGCGCCGGAAGCGGCGAAAGCCCCCGCGCGACGGGGCGGAAGTAGGGCAACGCAAGGCGGGGGGCAGGGTATAAAAATCCAGCCGCCGCGCGCCGCTTCCCTTTTAAGATTTTTTCGCCGCGAAGCGTGCGTAAAAAATCTTACGCCCCTTTTTTCCGTCCCGCAAAAAGCAAAATCCCGCCGCAATACACCGAAAAAACCACGGGGGCAGGGTAGCAACGACCGCAAAAGCCCCTTTTCCTCACTTTCGGACGGTAATTTTACCGTCCGAAACGCTGATTTTGCCCGCTCGGATCAACACTCCCACCGCATACGACACCGAAGAACGGGTGCGCCCGACTTCCTCCGCAATTTCCGTATATCTCACAAATTGCGGAGTATCTCCTATCCGTTCCCGGAGGTATTTATATACCCTTTGCGCCGTCGTTTCCAAATCGTCATATTTGCCCATTTTCGCGTCCTCTCTTTCGCTCTGCCGCGTTTCTCTCCTTCCCCCGTGTGTTTTTCTTATCCTTCCTTTATCGCCCCGCTACGGCTTTATTTTTGCCCTTTCCGCGGGGCGGTCTTTCTTTGGTGGCAGGTCTTATTTTCGGTCGCCCTGCCAGCAGACCTATAAGGAGGAAATTATATGAAAAAAATACCGTGTAAGCTATTCCATTGTCGAAACGCTTTCCAACGTTTCCGCCCCTTGCGTCTGACTGAGTATCAGCAACCCCGCCAACGCTTGCGCCGCAGCTTTCTCCGCTTTCTTCTTCTCGCGTTTCCGGGCGGCGTATTCCCTTTGATATTTTCGGACCTTTTCAAGGTTTGCCGTTCTGTATGCCCTTTGCATTTCCTTGACTTTTTCCGCATTCGCCTTGCGATAAGCTTTGTTCGATTCCCGTACCTTCTCGCGGTTTTCTTCCCGCCATTTCCGATTGCGTTCCGTTTCCTGTTCCGCGTTCCTTGCTCGGCGTTCTCTATGCTTCGCCCGCTCTCGTTCTATATTCGCTTGATAATACGCTCGCTTCCATTCCCGTAGTTCTTCCCGGTGTTCTTTTTTCCACTTCTTGTTATATTCCGATTGATATTTCTTCCAGCTTTCCGCATGCTCTTTTTGATAGCGTCTAACACAAAAATTGTGCGCTGTCCGCTTTTCCGCCTCTGATGATTCCCGAAACGCTTTCATCATCGCCCGCGCCTGCGCCTGCTTCTTCTCCCTCGGCAACTCCTCTGACCTTCCCCGACGTTCCAGCTCCTTTAACCGACCGAACACCGCGCCCGCGAATATTTCCGCACGACTCCACCCGGAAAGCTGTACCACTCGCCCGAACGCTTCCGCATTATTAAACGCTTTCCGCCGGATTTCCTGCATATACTCAAACCATTTCACGCCCAACGCTCGCCCGACTTCCTGCGGCTTCTCTTTTCCAGACAATACACGGCTTAAAAATTTCCGCTCTTTCCCCGTCAATGTCTTTTTCAGATACAGACGGAACGCACGCGAAAACACCTCCCGCGCGCTTTCTTCCTGTTCTTCAATGTATGCCTCCTCCGCGCTTTCTTCCTGCGCGTAAAAATCCAGCATACTCCCCCCGCTTCCCTCGCTGTCCCCGCTCCGGTGGCGGTAGTTTATTGCCGCGTCCGCGCTCCTTTGCCCGCGGATTAATCTCAATTCGCTTGCTTTCGACATTTTCCGCTCCTCCTCGCGTATGGTATGTATGCCTCATCTATCCCGCCCACTGCCGCATATTTGAACGAATGGAACACCGCGCAATTTATCGCCCGGTCATACGGTCGGAATTTTAATAATCCCGTCCGCAAATCGCAATACAGCTGCTGCATCAAATCTTCTTCCGATATGATAGGGCGGAAATAGGGCACGCGGCGGAAGAACGACCGCGCGCAGGCTTGCAAATGCCGGTAATTATCCGGCTCGAAATAGAATGCGTCCAGAGCTTCCCGCTCGCCCGCATTGATCCGCGCGATTTCCTCCGCCGTCGTGTGCCACGTCAACCGCTCCCCGAAAGGCGTTTCCTCTCGTTCTGATAATTTCACCCGCTCCGCTTCCTTCACTCTGATTGCTTCCGCTATCAGTCCCGATACGTCTGTTTCTAACCTCGCCCGCTCCGCTTCCATGTTTCCTTAATCTCCCGTTTATGGTTTTATGCGTTGTCTATCGGCAACGAGATTTCCTCCGCTTCTTCCGGCTTCGCCTCCGGCCGCGGGTTATTCTTCATTTTCTTCGCTTTCCTCCTCGTCCTCCTGTTCTCGCTCGTTCAGGCTTATTGTGTGATAGTCGTAAGTCTCCCACTCCTCCGGCGTTACGTTCATCGCCGTAAGAATCGCCAACCGATACCGCTTTCTTACGTCGCTCCCGTCCTTCTTCATTACCTCCGCTTTGCTTACCCCTTCCAGCTCTACGCTCTCCGTCCGTACCCGGTGAGAAATTGCTCCCGACTTTTGGAAAAAGTCATACGTTATCCTTGTTACTGTCATTTGCTTTTGCTCCTTTGCCGTCTTTCCGGCTGTCTGATTTATGGGGCGGGCGTTCTTCTCTAACGGCTCCCGCTATACCGTTGCGCTTGTTTCCTTTACTCGGTACAAGTACCAACCGCGCCGCGGCAATGACCTCCGCGGTAAATAAATATATAAAACGGCGTTTTCATTATTTCCGCGCCGTTCCCGGGCTGTTTTACTTTTTTTGCGGTACCAATACCGCAAAATTTCGATGAGCTCATCGCGATGCGTTCCAGCTCTATTGAAAATTGCGGCACCAACGCCGCATTTTTGAGGCTCGACGAACTCAAAATATTTTTTGATGGTCGTACTTTCGCCCCATTCTCGCCGCGGCGGCTTTTCCGTCTTTTACTCGCTCGAAAAATCGGAAAAAGCCTTTTATTTCCTCGATTTCTCCACGTTCGTTTTCCCGCCACGTCGGATAAAAATAAAATATATACTTGTGCGAGCTTCTCATTTTACTGCACCTCTTTATTTGCGGCACCAACGCCGCATTTTAACGGATATTTCAATTTCTTTTCCTCCCTCCACCGGACAGACCAGCCAAAGCCTGCCCGGCTTCATCAGGAGGAAAAACCGAAAGCGGAAACCTTTACACCCTCCACAGTGCAAAAGCTCCCGCTTTCTATCATCAAAGCCGTTTTCCCGGCTTTTATGAACTTGTCTTTTGAGTGGAGGTCTTTCTCTTTTGCGGCTCGGTTTGGCTTTCCGTTCCGCTCTTGTTTCCCTTTGCAGTCGGGCGCGGGAGCCGTTCCGCGCCCTCCTCACAAAAGAAAGTTTCTTTCCCCCGCTTCAAGCTCTCGCGCTCTTGACGGGGATTTCAAAAATAGAATTAAAGTTCTATTTACGCCTATTATATCAAAACTATAATTCTTTGTCAAGACTTTTTAGAAAAAAAGTTCTAAAATATTTTTATGAGTTTTTCAAACACCCTAAAAGACCTATTAAACGAGAATAATATTTCTCAATCTCGACTTGCGTCCGCAATCGGTTTTTCCCAAAGAGCTATTTCAAAATGGATAAACGCTCAATCAGAACCGACGGAAAAAGCTATAACTTTATGTGCGGAATATTTCGACGTTTCGGCGGATTATCTGCTTGGACTGTCGGACGACCTTGGCGCGCCTATACCCACACCGCCCCCCGCGCTTCCCGCAGACGAAAAAGAGCTGCTCGATTTATATCGGCAGCTCAACTATGAGGGAAAACAGCGGCTTCTCGCTCGCGCAGAAGTCATGATCGAGGACGCTCAACAACAGCAAAACAAATCAAAAAGACACGCTTAACAAAAAATAAAAAGCTATTGCCCGGTTTCCGTTTCGGTTTTATAATCCTCCTATCTCAACGATAGGAGGTCCAAAACATGGACGACCAAAGCAACAACTTTTTATCTTTACTCGATAAAGCTATACGCATTTTATGCTTTATCTCCGAACAACTGCACGGGAACGCCGACGCGCCTGCTCCCGCTTTCTCTCTCCCGTCGCAACTTTCCGACGACGGTAAAACTATTTTCTTCCCCGCTCTCCGCGCCGACCGGGAAAGTATAAGCTCTCTCATCGGCGCGGAGGTCAACTCACAAAAGGAAGTTTCCATCACTTTTTCTTCGGAGGAAATTTCCAAAATGCCACGTTATTTCAGAAAACTTTTTCGCACTCAACGCAAGACCGCGCACGTCAGATTGAAAGACGGCAATATTTACGAGATACGCTTACAAATTGACGGCGTTCGTATTTCCGCCTCCTCTCGCTTTCTCGACGAGGCGAAAATTAAGTTTTTGCAAAAGCTCAAACTCTTTGAAAAGGGCGATTTACAAGCACGACAACCCGCCGAAAAAAAGCCCGTCGCTCCGCAGGTCCTGCCGGCTCCCGCCGTTTCCGTTTCCGATTACGCTTTGCAATACTTGGAAACGTTCAAGAAGCCGAATATTTCCGAAAAACACTTTTACAACCTTTCCGGCATTGTACGGCGGCATATTTCCCGCTTTTTCGGGGACAAGCTCTTGCAAGACCTTACCGCCACCGACTGCCAAAAGTTTTTGAATGAGTTGATCCAGAGCGGCAAATTTCGCACCGCGGAGGACGCTAAAAGTATTTTAGATTGGGTTTGCTCGGCTGCCGTCGCGGACAGGCTTTTGCCCGTTGACGTCATGGCGCAAGTACAAATCCAGCCGCACAAGCGCACCGCCGGAAAGGTCATTCCACGCGAATTTATCCGCGCTTTTCTTGCAAAAGAGCCGCAATCCCGCCCGGAGCTTTGCCTCTGGCTTCTGATTTTCACAGGTATGCGCCCGTGCGAAGTGTTCGCCCTCACTTTTGACGAATGCGGCTTTGTTTCCGTTCAGACCGCCAAAAAGAAAAAATGGGAAGCACCCGAAACCCGCAGAATCCCTTTACACTCCGCCCTTTTGCCTTATATCGAGCGAATCCGCGCCGCCCTGCCCGTTTCCCTGATTCTTCTTGAACGCGCCTTTCACCGGCATTTCCCGCCCGAATTTCGGCTTTATGACCTCCGCCACACGTTCACCACCGCCGCGCAACAATGCCATTGTTATAAATCTTGGGTTGACTACGTGACGGGACATAAAGGCGGGGCGAATACAACCGACAGAGTTTATACGCATTGGGAAGATGACTTCCAGCGGGAGGAGATAGAGAAGCTCAAATATTAAGCGGCAAGCGGGTTTGCATAAAAACACGGGGCATTATTCTCCCCGTTTCCCTCCCCGTTTTCACCGAATTAACCCAAATTCGGTTTTATAATTATACATACCACAACACGAAAAAACGGGCTTTTGCATATATTCTTGCAAAAGCCCGTATATTTTGGTGCGGATGACAGGACTTGAACCTGCATGGTCTCCCACAAGAACCTGAATCTTGCGCGTCTGCCAGTTTCGCCACATCCGCATATATTCCGCTTTTACGCGGAAATATTTTTAATTTATAATGCTTACATCCTGCAAAATTCCGAAACGTTTTCTCGTCTTTCAGAAAAGAGCAACTTTCTTTCAGGCATTTTTCAAAGCTCGCACTTTTCTAAAACGCCCTTTTTATTTACGATTCGATAAGCTTTTCCGCCTGCCGAAATACCTCCGACAATTTCTCCGTTCTCTATCAAAAGCGCGGCATTGTCTTCAATTCCGTAAGCACATTGGTAATTATAGCACACAATTTTATCAAAGTCAAGCATTCTTTGCCCATAATGCGGAGAAATTATTCCCTTTATCCAATTTAATCCTTTGAACATCGCGTATTGCGTACCGTCCTCCGTCTTTAAGGAATCGGTGTAGATATCCGAAAACCAGCAGATCGCTCCCGCGGACAGTCCCGCGAGGACGACTCCCCTTTCGTAAGCGTCTTCAAGGAGAGGCAAAAGTCCCGTTTTCTTCCAATGTTCTATCATAAAAACGGTATCGCCGCCGCCCACGTAAATCGCGTCCGCCTTTAAAAATTTCTCTCTGAGTCTTTCCATATCAGGCTCTTTGAATACAGTCAGCGCGACGTCCGTCTTGATGTCGAACGTGCCCGTATAGACCTTATGAAAAGAATTGTAATAGGGCATAAAGTCGTGACTCGCGGTCGGAATAAATAAAGCGTTCGCCCGCTTTTCTCCCGCGTGTTCCTTTGCAAGAGCCGCGATATATTCGTCTATCTTCAATGTCGTTTTGTCGCGCAGTTCGCCGCCGCCGATCGCTATGATCCGTTTCACCTGTTCACTCCTTCCGCGTCTTGATGATCGCCTCTATCTGCGCGAGCACTCCTTCCGTCTTTCTCAGCGCCGCACGCACGTTCTTTTCGTTTTCTTCCCTTTCCGCAAACGCATTATCCGCACAGTCCGCTAAAAGATTTGCGATCTCGTCGAGATTGCTCACCACTCCGTCGAACACCAGATCCTTGCGTTCTTCCACGAGCCGCGCCGCGCTCCACATGGCCTCTTCCGCCATGGAACGCAGTTTCATCAGCTTCGTCTGACTGAACATTCCGCTCCTTCCGCTCTTTTCCTTTTCGTCCTCTTTCAGCGTGTCTTCCAAGCGTTTTTGGAGAGAAATACAATTCTGTTTCACCGCTTCGGGCGTCAGATTTTTCTTAGCCCGACGTCTGACGAGCGCTAAAAGGAGAATGCCTGCGACGATGAGAATGAGATACCACCCGTATTGTATCGCCAGCTGTATTCCCCCTTCGATGCCGACAGGAATATCGGAAACGGATTCCGAAACGTCCGTCGACACGGCGAGAAGGAAAGGAAAAAAAGAGGCGACCTTCAAAAAAATCAAGTATGTTCCCATCTTTTCACGCCTCCTTCCCGTTTTCCGTCGGTTTCCCGTCCACGACGTGTACGTCCAGCTGATCGTAGGGAATTTCAATCCCGTTTTCTTTAAATACTTTTAAAATCCCCTCCAACAAATCGAATTTGACGTCCCAGAATACGCCGGGATCCGTCCATACGCGCAAAGTAAAATTAAGCGAACTCGCTCCGTATTCCGTCAAACGGAAAAAGGGCGCGGGCAGGGAAGCGATCCGCGCGTCCCCTTGGATAAATTCCGTCACGAGCGCTTTTACCTTCCCGACGTCCGCGTTATAGGAAACGGGAACGACGACGTCCAGCCGCCTTAAAGACATACGGCTGTAATTGGTGATCACTGACCCTAAAACCGTGCTATTGGGGATCACGACGGTGAGATTGTCGGGCGTCACGATCTTCACGGAAAACAACTTGATCTCCTTGACCGTTCCCGCCGTGCCGCCGATGTCCACATAATCCCCCGCCTGAAAAGGCTTGGTGAAAATGAGCAGAATGCCGTTAGTAAGACTCGACAGCGCGTTCTGCATACCGAGAGCGATGGCGAGCATCACCGACGAGAACGCGGCGACGATGCCCGCCGTGGAAAAGCCCAGCGTTCCGACCAGCGTCAGCGCCAGCGCGATATACGCCACCAGCGCGACGAGCGAAGTGATAAAGGTGGACGCCGCGTTGTCGAGGCGGCGGCTCTTCACCGAATTCTTTTTGACGGTCGTCGTCACGATGCGGATAATCAAAAGCCCCAGCACGAAAATCGCCAGAGCTTTTACGAGATTGAGTCCGTAACCGTTGATAAAATTCCAAAAAAACTGTTTGAGATTATTCCAAAATCCTTCCATCGGGACTTCATTCCTTTCGGAGCACCGAAACAAATTTCTCGGCGGCTCCTCTTTTCTATGTAAACGCCAAAAACCGCTTTTACTCCCTTGCCGTTTTCTTTGCGTTTTTCCTATTACGCAAGGACCAAAGTATGTTCACACAAAATATAATGTTCCGATTGTGGCTGCGTTTTCGCAATACATCGTTGTTCGTCGGTTAAATACGTCATGGTATTCGCCCGCCGCGTACCTTGTCATGCGAAAAATCCTCTCAAAAACCTGTTCCTATTTGTAAAAACACACTCTAAATTTCCGCGTTTTTCCGGGAAATCGCTTATTTGGTGCCGAACAGCCTGTCGCCCGCGTCGCCGAGTCCCGGAACGATATAGCAATGCTCGTTGAGGATGGGATCGATTGCCGCGACATATAAATCCACGTCGGGATGATCGGCAAGCACCTTGCGGATACCCGTCGGACAGCTGACGATGCAGCAGAGTTTGATATTTTTGGCGCCGCGCTTTTTGATCATGGCGATGGCGTCGGAGGCGCTGCCGCCCGTAGCCAGCATAGGATCGACGACCAGCAAGGTCCTCATTTCGCTGTCGGCGGGAAGCTTGCAGTAATATTCGACGGGCGTATGCGTTTGGGGATCGCGGTACAGACCGATATGCCCGACTTTGGCGTTAGGAATGAGTTTGAGGACGCCCGACACCATTCCCAGGCCCGCGCGGAGAATGGGAACGACGCCGACGGAACGCCCCGACACCATTTTGCAGTGAGCGGTGGCGACGGGAGTTTCCACGTCCACGTTTTCAAGGGGCAGGTCCTTCGTAGCCTCGTACGTTTCCAGCATCGCAATCTCTTCCGCAAGCTCCATGAACTGTTTGGTCTTCGTTTCCTTATCCCGAAGGATCGCCAGCTTGTGCTCGATGAGCGGATGATCTACCAGATGAAATCTAGGATTGTCAAAAAACTCGTACTTTTCCATAAAATATATCTCCTCGTAATATAGTAAATATAAAAATCATAGTATCTTGCCCACGACGGAAAAATTTTTCGTCGTTTTTTTCGTATTCTCGGCGCCCCGTCAAGGCGGTTTCAACGGGAAAGGTGTTTTTCCGCCCCCTCAGGGAGGCGGTTCTTCCGAATGAGCAAAAGTCCTTCCCGCTTGTCCCCCCTTTCGGCAGTTTCCGCCTTTGCCGCGGGAGAGTGAATGAAGCGTCACTTTCCGCGGACAGCGACTCCTTCTAAACGATTTTATGCAAAAAACGTTTCTCCGGATACCTGTTGTCCGATTTTAAGGGCGCGCTTTCTTTTATGCTCGTTTTGGGGTCGTTTTAAACTTTACGTTTTCCGGCACACTCTTTCGGCTCTGATGCGAAACGGACGGGGCGGACGACGGGAATTAAGTTCCCGAATCGAAAAAAATTCAGTTCCAAAAGGGAATCGGCAGAAAAAGTCGCGCCGCAATCCGTACACTCACGTTCGTCGCCCTGATTTTTTGCGCCGCAATCAAAGAGTTATGCGCACCATTCTGATTTTCGCGCCGCAATCCCGACTGTCATGCGCATCATCCTGATTTTTCGCGCCGCAATCCGTGCAGAATTTCATGTCCTTTCTCTTTTTCGTTGCCTTGTTCGCCGCTTTATAAGACAACCGTTTCCACAGCGGTGCCGTGCCGACGGATCATTTCCATCAAATCCTCGGTTTTCAGCCACAAAGTCGCCGTATTTTCGTTCGGATGTACGCCGATTTCTCCGCCGAGAAAAAAATCGTCTATCAGCACCTTTGTCTTTCGGTCCTCGTCGTTGAGAATCCCGAGAGGAGATACCGAGCCGCTCGAAACGCCGAGCAGTTTTTCCGTTTCCTCCTTGGAAGCAAAGGACAGCGGGCGCGAGGAAATAGTCCGTCGCAACGCTTTTAAATCCGCTCTCTTTTTTTGTTCCGCGACGACGAGATAATAATGCCGTCTTTTATCGTCGCGCAGATACAAATTTTTCGCAATTCTTTCCTTTTTGGGCAGTTCGAGCGCGTCGAGCTCATCGATCGTATAGACGGCGGGGTGCCGCAACGCCTCATAAGCGACGCCCGCATCGTCGAGCAGGGCGAATATTTCCTCCCCTTTCAGACTTCCCATACGTTACTTTTTCAAGGGCGCGGAATATTTTTCCTCTATCGCTTGAATTTTTGCGACCCGCCTTTCGTGGCGTTCCCCGCCCATAAATTCGCTGGTCAAAAACGCGGTGACGATTTCTTCCATCATGCCCGTGCCGATACATTTTTCGCCGAACGCGAGCATATTGGCGTCGTTGTGATAGCGGGTGTATTTCGCGCAGTACGTGTCGTGACAATGCGCGCAGCGCACGCCGGGAACTTTATTGGCGACAATGGAAACGCCGATTCCCGTGGAACAGATGACGATTCCCCGTTCACATTCGCCCCTGGCGACGCTCTCCGCCGCGGGCAGCGCGTAATCGGGATAATCGCACGAATCCGTACTGTTCGTTCCGAAATCGACATACTCGTATCCGTTTTTCATCAGATATTCGATCAGCGCTTTTTTGAGATTCAGCCCGCCGTGATCGCAGGCAATTGCAATTTTCATCAGTCTTTGTCAAACCTCCGTGTAACTGTCTTTTAAATTCGATTGTGGCGGCATAACCGCCCCAAAGAGCGGCGCGGAAATGCCCATAAATACTCCGACGCTTCTATTATAGCATCGCTTACGCAATGTTTGAATAGAGCGTGAAAATGCCTATAAATACTCCGTGCTTCTGCATTTCCGCTTCTATTATAGCATATCTTCGTCCTGATTTTCAAGCGTTTGGCTATGTAATGTTACCCGCCTCGGGGCGTTTTCCGCTTCGGCGGGGAGTTTTTTCCCGCTTTTGCGTTTCCCGAAAGTTCTTTCCCGTCTTTTGCGGGCTTTTTTGCCGCGCCCGCCTTTGCGTTCTTTTTCTTCGTTCCCGATGCGGAAACGCTTTTTCCGCCCTCCGAACGCACTACGCGCTTTCTCGGCTTCGCGCGCGCCTTGCGCGTTTTTTTCGTTCCCGTCGCCGCGGCGGACTTTGTTTTTTTCTCCGCCTTTACCGCGGTCGTTTCGATAAGTTCTCCTTCCGTCCCCCTCTTTTCTTCCGTTTCGGGGAAAAGCTTTTGAATGACAAAGGACATTCCCTCCGCCAATTTACGATAGGTCAAACGGTAGCAGTCGATATCCCTGCCGAAAGGATCGGGAATTTCGTAGCCCGCAAGCTCGGAAAAGGAATAGACGTTATTTTCGATCTCCGCAAAGCCCGCCTCTCGCAAGAGCTTCCATCTCAGCTCCATCAAGAGATCCCGCTGAGAATCCGTCATGCAGATCAGCGCGTAAGCCGTTTGCAGCATCTCTTTTTCCAAAAGACGGGAACTAAAATTTTCCAGCGACAGACCGTTTTCCGAAAGCACCGACGCGGAACAGGGATTGATATTGCCCTTTTTCGCCGCTTCTATTCCCGCGGAAAGAACGCCGACGCCTTGAATTTTCAATCGTTTTATCTCCGAACGAAATATCGCCTCCGCCATAGGCGAACGACAGGTATTGCCCGTACAAACGAAGATCACTTGTCTTTCTTCCATGCCTTTTTTCCTCGATTCACACGTTGCGGATTTTTTCCCTATCCATGGGGAATATCCGCGGAAGCGCACGCCTTTTTCAATCTGTTCATCACGCCCGCCATGACGCCGCCCTTTTCGGTCGGCTCCACGGCGATGAGAACGTCCGCCGTCTTTTCCGCAACTCTTAAAAGCTCGTACAGATTCGCCGCCATTTCCTCCGCCGTTTTTCCCAAATCGAGCGCCCGCACGCCGCGCGCGGACAGCCTTTTGGCAAGAACGTCCTCGCAGAGAATCGCCGCGCGGTTTCCCGCTTCGCTTTCGCGGCGGTATGCCGCATACGCTTCCTCTGCTCCCTCGCAGGGAAAGAGCAGCGTTCTGCACCGCGGGGAATAATGCTTATACATCATTCCGGGGCTTTTCGCCCTATCCCCGGGTTTCAGTTCGGGCGCGTACACGCCGCACTCGCCGACGACGGAAGCGATCATCTCCCGCGTCACCAATCCCGGGCGCAGAATCACGGGCATCTCCCCCGTGACGTCGCACACGGTGCTCTCGATCCCGCCCGTCGCTTTTCCCCCGTCTAAAATCAAGGGGATTTTGCCTTCGAAATCGTCCAAAACGTGCCTTGCCGTCGTGGGACTGACGTGCCGGGAAAGATTGGCGCTGGGCGCCACCACGGGAATATCCACTTCTCTCAAAAACGCCTGCGCGCCTTCGTGGGAAGGAACGCGCACTGCCAGCGTATCCAAGCCGCAGGAAACGAAGGGACTGACTTTCCCCGCCGAGGGATAGACGAGAGTCAAAGGCCCGGGGAGAAAGGCTCTGCGAAGCGCCTGCGCATACGGCGGATCGTAATCGACGATCTTTTTTAAATCGTATTCCGCGTGCACGTGGGCGATGAGGGGATTGTCGTTAGGCCTGCCCTTTATTTCGAAAATGCGCCGCACCGCCTCGTCGTCGAAGGCGCTGCCGCCGAGTCCGTACACCGTTTCCGTGGGGATTGCCACGACGCCGCCGCCGAAAATAATTTCCTTTGCCTCCGCAAGCGACTGCGGCGATATTTTTTCTATGCGAGTAATCATAAAACCTTCTCTAAGCGGCCGTCCGTTTTATCGAACGCCCCATACTTTCATCCGTCGCGTTTTTCGCTCTCTTTTCGAGGCGTCATTCGAAGGGCAGTTCGTCGTCATCGCCGTTCGGCTCAGCCCTGGGCGGCAGATTTTCGCCCCCGAACGCTTCCGCGGCAGGCTCTTCGTCGTCGAAATTACGGGGCGCGCGGGAATATTCGGGCGGCTCGTCGTCCCGCCCCTGCTCGTCCACATCCACGAATTTGGTGCTCTCCCCGATGAATTTCAGCTGCACGCGCCCTTGGGAGCCGTTTCTGTGCTTGGCGATGATGAGCTCCGCCGCGCCCTTGACGATCTTGCCCGACGCCATTTCTTCGGCGGTCGCCGTCGCTTCGGGGCGGTTGATAAACATGACGATATCCGCGTCCTGTTCGATGGCGCCCGATTCACGGAGGTCGGAGAGCTGCGGCTCTTTGGATTGGATTCGGCGAAGCTGTGACAGAGCGATGACGGGCACGTTGAGTTCCTTCGCCATAATTTTGAGATCTCGCGTGATGGAAGCGACTTCCTGCTGCCTGTTTTCCGAGCCGGCCATATTGGAATCCCCGCTCGTCATCAGCTGTATATAGTCGATCATGATCATATCCACGCCGCCCGCGACCGTCTTTAATCGACGGCATTTGGAGAGGATTTCCGCAGGCGTGACGCGCGAGGAATCGTCGATGTAGATCTGACTTTTTTTCAATTTATCGCTGGCGAGCATCAGTTTTTTCCACTCCGCCGCGGAAAGCTGCCCCGAAAGCCCTTTTGCCATGCTCACGTTTGCGTAGGCGCAAAGGAGTCTTTGCACGATTTGGAGCCTGGGCATTTCGAGGGAAAACACGGCGCACACCTTATCTTTGTAGAGAGCCGCGTGTTCCACGAGATTCATGGCGAGCGAGGTCTTTCCCATACCCGGGCGCGCCGCCAAAACGATGAGGTCGGACGGCTGCAAGCCGTTCGTCATCTGATCCAAACGTTTAAAGCCCGTTTCGATGCCGCGGAAAACGGTGGGGTCGGATTGGATGGACTCGAATTTTTGCAGCACCTGCTGCACGATGTCCCCCTCCTGCATTCCCGCCAAAGAGGAGCGGTCCGCCTGTTTGGAAATGTCGTACACCGACTTTTCCGCAAAAGAGATAGCGTCCCTGCTTTCCGCGCCCGTCATACAGTTTTCGATGATCTTGCGGGAGGCGCGTATCAGGCGCCTGTTGGTGCTGTCGCGGCTGACGATGTCGTAATAGGATTTATAATTCGCCGCCGAGGGGGTGATCTGCGCGAGTTCGGTGAGATAGGCGATGCCGCCCGCCTTTTCGAGGTTTCCTTCCCCGTCCAGCTCGTCGGAAAGCGTGACGAGGTCGATGGGCTGACGCCCTGCAAAGACCTTTTGCATCGCATGGATGATGAATTTATGCGATTCCTGATAAAAGTCGTCCTCGGTGAGTTTTTCCACCAGATCCGCCGCGATGTCGTTGTCGATGAGAAGGCACCCCAAAAGCGCCATTTCCGCGTCGCGGTTATAGGGCATTGTATTGATTTCCGCCATATTCTTTCCTTTTCGTCCGAAGCGTCCGAAACGTTCGGACGAATCTTTCCGTTCGTGTTTTTAAAGCCCCCGCCGCGTGCTCTTTTGAACGGGAGTTTCCCCCTTATTCTTTCCGAAAAGGATTCTCGGAAGGAATAAAGGGAGAGTCGTCTTTTATACGGCGCGGCTCCTTTCGGACGCCGCGCCGCAAAGCGTTCGCCGTTTTACACCGTCAACGATTCAAACTCGTTGAGCGTATCCGCAAATTCCTTCATCGCCGTTTCGAAAGGCGCCTTCGTCGTCAAGTCCACGCCCGCCTTTTTGAGAATGGAAACGGGGTCGGTGGAATTTCCGCCCGAGAGGAATTCGAAATAATCCTTCACCGCGCCCTCGCCCTCGGAGAGAATCCGCTTGACGATAGAAATCGCGGAGATAATGCCCGTCGAATACTTGTAGACGTAGAATGAACGATAGAAATGGGGAATACGCGCCCACTCGTAAGAAATTTCCGTATCGTGTACGACCGCTTCGCCGTAATAGTCCTTATTCAACTGATAATACGCTTCGCAAAGATTCTCTTTCGTGAGCGGTTCGCCCGCTTCCGCTTTGGCGTGCGCAAGCTGTTCGAACTCAGCAAACTGCGTCTGACGGAACAGCGTGGTGCGCATCATATCGATATAATAATTGAGCAGATATTTTTTAAGCTGTTTGTCCTCGGAGGTCTTGTAAAGGTACTTCATCAGCAATACTTCGTTGACGGTGCTGGCGATCTCCGCGAGGAAAATGGTGTACTCCGACTTCGCATACGGCTGCCCCGCCGTCGATTTATAGGTGTGAATGGAATGTCCCATTTCGTGCGCGATCGTGAAGATCTCGTTAGTCGTTTCCTGATAGTTCAAAAGCACGTACGGATGGGTGTCGTAAACGCCCGTGGAATACGCGCCGTTGCGTTTTCCTTCCGTTTCGTACACGTCTATCCATCTCTCCTCCTTGCCGCGGCGAAGGAGCGCCTGATAGTCCTTGCCGAGGGGCGCGAGTCCCTTGACGACGATTTCGTACGCTTCCTCGAAGGGCACTTTGATGTCGGCGTCGGAAACGAGGGGAATATGAATGTCGTACATATGCTGTTCGTCGAAGCCCAGAATCTTCTTTCTCACCGCCATGTATCTATGCAGAACGGGCAGAGCGCCGTGCACCGATTCGACGAGATTGTTGTAGACGGCGGGCGAAACGTCCTCCCCGTCCATCGCCATCTCTAAACAGGTGTCGTACTTTCTCGCCGTCTTGTAGAAAATGTCCTTTTTCACGTTGCCGTAGTAGGTCTGCGTGATCGCGTCGATCAAGTCGATGTACGCCTTATAGTAGTCCTTGAACCAAGTTTCGCGCTCTTTTCTGTTCCCCGCATGGAGCACGAGGCCGTACAGACTGTGACTCATCTGCACTTCTTCGCCGTTGAAAGTCCCCTTCGGCAAATTGAGGTCGGCGTTATCGAGCATAGTAAACACGGTATGGAAACCGCCCATGACGTCGGAGGCGAGCGCCAGGAGTTTTTCCTCTCCCTCGCTCAAAACGTGCGCTTTGGACTGCTCTATCTTTTCGAGCGTATAGTCGTAAGCGGCAAAGTCGGGGTCGGCGATATACGCTTTGAGTTTTTCGTCGTCGAGCGCGGTGAGTTCGGGCTCCACGAACGCCATTTCCGCCATCAGTTTGGAAACGAGCGTGCTCATCATCGCCGTATAAGAGGTGTATTTGGAAACCCTGATGTCCTCGTCGTGTTTCATGCTGGCATAGAGATACAATTTTTCGAGGCGGCGGGAAAGGGTGTCGCGCAGCTTGAAAAATTCGAGAAGTTTCTCTTTGTCGCCGAGTTTTCCCTGATAGGAGGAAAGCCCGCTGTTTTCAAACGCTTTCTCGAAGTCTTTGTATTCCTTTTCCCAAGCCTCGTCGGAAGGGAAGATGGGGGACAAGTCCCAGGTGTATTTTGTTTCGACGTCTTTTCTTTCCATGATATTTCTTGACTCCTTATTTTTTTACTATTTCTATTTCTTGTGTTTACGGGACATCTTTTCGAGTTCCCTTTGCCATCTATCCGTATATAATTTAAATGCTTCGTCGTAAAGTTCCCGCGTAACGTAAAGCTCTTTGGGCAAAGCGGACTCGTCGTATTCTTCTTTTTGTATCCTCTCTCTCACCCACAGCTGATAATCGATAGCCCCCATCAGCCAGCAATGAAAAGAGCTTAAAACCTTTTTCCCCTTTTTCGTGATTTTCACCGCATTGTTTTTGATTTCGAGGAGTCCGCCCGCTATTAAGCGCGCCAGTCCGTCGGAAACTTCTTCGAACGACATATCGCTGCGATCCGTATAGTCCGCCGATGAAAGCCACCAAGAGATGTTTTGCGCCGTCAGTTTTCCGCCCGTCACGGTCAAAAGCAGACCGTCCGTCGAAAGATACTTTTCCATAAACGCCTCCCCTACCTGCTCGCGAAGTCATTATACCACACATTCTCCCGTTGTCAAGCTTCGACTGCAAACTTTTTTACAAACGGAAAAAATAAACGCAAAAAAATCGTACCCGCGACAGACAGGCGGCGTTTTATGTTTTCGGACGTCAGTTTTTAAAGCTATGAATGGGTGCGGGGAGATTGCCGCCGCGCAGGATAAATTTCGAGCTGTCCGTTTTGTGAACGGGCAGGATGGGCGCGCGCCCCAAAAGTCCTCCGAAGCTGACTTGTTCTCCCACCCCTTTATTCGGCGCGGGAATGATGCGCACCGCCGTCGTCTTGTTGTTGATCATGCCGATCGCCGCTTCGTCCGCGATCATCGCCGCGATCGTCGTCGCGGGCGTATCGCCGGGAATCGCGATCATATCCAAACCGACGCTGCACACGCAAGTCATCGCTTCCAGTTTATCGAGGTTGATTTCTCCTTTCTCCGCCGCCTCTATCATGCCGATGTCCTCGGAAACGGGAATGAACGCCCCGGAAAGTCCGCCGACGCGCGAGGACGCCATGACGCCCCCCTTTTTCACCGCGTCGTTCAAAAGCGCCAGCGCCGCCGTCGTGCCATGTCCGCCCACGCATTCGAGTCCCAATTCCTCCAAAATCTGCGCCACCGAATCTCCGCGGGCAGGCGTGGGCGCGAGGGATAAATCGACGATGCCGAATTCCGCGTTTAAACGCTTCGCCGCTTCGCGGGCGATCAGCTGCCCCGCGCGGGTGATCTTAAACGCCGTGCGCTTGATCATCTCCGCCGCCTCCGTCAAATCCGCATCGGGAATCTGCTCCAAGGCGTGCTTGACGACGCCCGGCCCCGAAACGCCCACGTTGATCACACAGTCCGCCTCCCCCACGCCGTGAAACGCGCCCGCCATAAACGGATTATCCTCCACCGCGTTGCAGAAAGCTACAAGCTTCGCCGCGCCGATCCCGTCCTTTTCGGCGGTCAGTTTCGCCGCTTCCTTGAAGGTTTCGCCCATCAGTTTCACCGCTTCCATATTGATTCCCGAACGGGTAGAGCCTACGTTGACGGAGGAACAAAGCCGCTCGGTGGACGAGAGCACTTCGGGGATCGTGCGGATAAACGCGCGCTCGTAATCGGCGGTCGATTTATGTACGAGCGCGGAATACCCGCCGAGAAAATCGATGCCGAGCGTCTTTGCCGCGTCGTCGAGGGCCTTGCCAATCAGGGGCGCCTTTTCGGGAAACGCCGCGCAAAGAAGACTGACAGGCGTCACGGACACCCTCTTATTGACGATGGGAATCCCGTATTCGCCCGACAGCTCGGACGCGGTTTGGACGATTTTTTCCGCGCGGCGGCAGACGAGGTCGTATACCTTCCGAGCCGTTTGCTCGGCGGTGTCCCGCACACAGGGCAAAAGGGAAATACCCATCGTAATCGTGCGGATGTCGAGATGTTCCTTTTCCACCATGTCGATGGTTTCCAAAACGTCGAATTGCGTAAACATATTCTTCTCTCCGCCTTAAATATTGTGCATCGCGTTGAAAATATCTTCGTGCTGCATATAGATGGACATCCCGATCTTCTTTCCCATCTCCGAACATTCCTTCGACAACTCGGCAAGCGCCTGCGTCGCCCCGGATATGTCCACAATCATGATCATGGCGAAATATTCGCCGAGAATCGTCTGGGAAATATCCTCGATATTGGCGTTCTTTTCCGCCAAAAACGCGCTGACCTTGGCGATGATGCCCTTGCTGTCCTTTCCCGTAACCGTCATAACCGCTCTCATTCTTTCTATCTCCTTTTTCCGTGGTATCTTATTCTCGCTCCGTCTTTTCGATCCCTCAAAGTGCTCTGCCTATCGGAATCTTCTACCGATACGGACAAATTCCCGTATCCGCGTTCCAAAAGCGCGGAGCCATGAAAGGCGCTCTCTATTTCGCGTCCCCGGGATTTTGCGTTTCCTTTGTCCGCGCGGATTCTTCCGCCCTTTCAGGCGCCGCCGAAACGTCCTCTTTTAAGTGTGCGTCCTGACTTCCCTGCGCCCGGTCCGCCTCCCGCGCCTTTGGAGCTTCTTCTCTTTCGGCAACTTCCTCCGCGGCGGAGCTCTCTTCGTCGACGGCTTCCGCTTCCTCCTCTTCTTCTACGAGTGCGCCCCTCTCGATAATTTCGTACTGCACGATGAAATTGCTTTGCAGAATATACTTTACGAGGTCGCCCTTTTTGAGGTCGGGCAGGGGTTTTTCGTTGTCAAAATACGCTTCGCGTTCCATCCATTCGCTTTTCTTTTTATTCCACGTTTTGAAAATACACGCCGTGGCGTCCACATAGTCCTTTTGCAGATCCTTGGATTCAAAGCCGACGAAATAATTTTCCTCTACGTTCTTCAACCCTTCGGACAGATAGAACATCATCTTGTAATAGCGGCGGATACGGTGAAACTTGATGCCCATGAAAGGGAACACGAACAACACGTAGAGCGCGGAAGCGACGTAAACGCACGCCTTGGGCAGCGACTGCATCGGGTCCGCATAGGGCAGAGAAATATAATAGAGCAGCCAAGCGACGCAAAACGCCGCGTAGCCGACGGTCACGCCCAAAAACGTATAAAATATCTTTTTTTTCTGGGCGATGACCTTATTGAAGTCATTGTCATTGTAAACGGTCGTCATCTGTTCTCCTTTTTGGCGGAAGATTATTTTTATTTTTTGGCCGCGGTTTCCGCGCGCCGCTTTTTTGAACAACTTTTTTCTTTTCGATACGCCTTTGATACGTCCCTCAAAAGCCGCGGAGGGTTCATTCCGAAAGCGCTTTTTTACAGTTCATGTACTCGCACATGAACTCGTCCAAACGGTCTTCCTTCGTCGGCGGTTTTTTTTGAAACGAACCGACGAGCAAACAGCCGAGCGCAAACAGGGCGACGGGAACCAAAAATACGACGAAAAGCACAGCAAATCCTATCCATTCGAGCCATCCGCTGCGCCCGCCTTTCGTATATCCGTCGGGATCGTAGACGATTTTGCCGCGAATCGAGCACCCTTCCGCGGTCTTTTCTACGACAGAACAATACCAATATCCCGCATGGTCGCCCTTTTCGAGTCCGAGCCAAAAGTCTTTATTTCCGTCTTCCCGCAGAATTTCCCGATAGAGGAGTTCTCCTTTTTCCGCAGCGTATTCCTTTACCTGACGCGGGATACGCAAAATAAATTCTTCGGGCGGCAAATCGCTCAAAAACGAAAACTCGGTCTGCCTCGGGCTCTTTTTCTTCATGGGGCGCCCCTCCTGAAAGTCAGTCGTGAATGAACAGCACGCCGAGAGTGTTTCTGCCGCAGTGCCCCGTGATGACCGAGCCCGCGACCGTTTCCACGACTTCGCGGAAATCAAACTCCCTTTGCACCATTTCCTTGGCGAGTTCCACAAGTTCGGCGTCGGCGCTGGAATGGGTGATGAAGCAGCGGGTTTTGTCATAGACGGGATACGCGGCTTTGAGGTCCTCTATGTACGACTTGATACACACCGCCATTTTTCCGCGATATTTTTTCTTGACGCCGAGCTGCCCGTCTTTCATGTCTATCATGGGATGAATTTTCAGGATATTGGCTCCGTACATTTCCATTTTCGAACATCTCCCGCCCTTATAGAGATAGTCGAGCCGATCGGGCACAAACGAGGTGTTCACGCGAGCGCGCAGCGCGTTTACCGTTTCTTCGATCTCCGCCGCGCTCTTGCCCGCGTCCCTTAAATCCACCGCCTTCATCACGAGCAGTCCCTGCCCCGAAGAGAGCGCCAGACTGTCCACGACGCGCACCTTGCCGTCAAATTCCTTGGACGCCGCAAGCGCGCAGGAATAAGAAGCGGACGCTTTGGAAGAAATGGTAAAATGGATGACTTCGTCGCCGTTTGCCGTAAGAAGGGAAAAGAGCTCCCGAAAATCCTCTATGCCGGGCGCGCTCGTTTTGGGAAGCATCCCGGTCTTTTCCACGAAAGCGAAAATGTCCGCGGGCGCAATGTCCACGCCGTCTTTAAACGTTTCCGTGTCGAGTATGACTTTGAGCGGCATGAGGCGAATTCCGTGTTTTTGCGCCAATTCGCCCAAATCGCAGGTACTATCCGAGGTAATCTGAATCATTTTACGTTCTCCTTTGATTTCACCATAATCGTTTGTATTTTTTGCGGCTCCGCGCCCCGTATTTTCGCAAAAACGCCGCGAAACCGAGTTTTTTTATAAGTTCTCTCCTTTCCCGTTACGTGTTATCCACGCGCATTCCGGGAATATATTTGAGGACGCTCTTATATTTTATCGCCCACTCGGGCACGACGCCGTAAATGTCGTCCACCGTGTAGAGTCTGTCCGTAAAATGCGAAAGTCCGTCCTTATAGCGGCTGTCGCGGCTGTTGGTGCGGTTGTCGCCCAGAAAAAAGATTTCGTTTTCGCCCACTTCATAGAGAGAAAAGTCGTAATGTTCGTCGCCCGCGTAATTGCCGTGAGGATCGTCGTAGGGCACAAATTCCTCCGTGCCCGCATAGCGGATATAAATCTGGCTGTCTTCACAGTACAGCGCGTCCCCTTCGAGAGCGATGAGTCGTTTGATCAGAAACTGCGTCCCCGTAAAGCGGTACTCCCGCACGTCCAATACAATGACGTCCCCGCGCTTTGCGTCCGCGCCGTATTTCATCAGCAGTTCGTCCCCCGTGTGGAGGGTGGGAGCCATCGATTCCCCGTCCACGTAAACGCCGCCGAACGTACTTGTCCAGTACATTCGGAACCCCAAAGCCGCGATGACGATGGCGATGAGAATACTGTAAAACCATACCGAGGAACGCCGCGCCTTGTAGCGGTATCTGTATTCGTACAGGCCTCCGTCCCTCAAATCTTTTTCGTCCATATTTCCTTACTTGTTTCCTTTCTCCCCGAGGGGAGCTTTCGCGCGTTTTTTAAGTTCGTCCCGGGTGAGATTGATCGTCCTGCCGCAGGTAAGACAGCGGAGCTTAACGTCCGCGCCCGCGCGCACGATCATCCATTCCCTGCCGCCGCAGGGGTGCTCTTTTTTCATCAAGACGACTTCGTTCATCTCATACATGGTATCCTCCTTTTAAAGCCAGAGGATATTCGTCACGGCATATTCGTTCTCCTCGTCCTCGCAGTCGAACAGGAGCGCCTGCCCCTCGGAAAAACTCTTTAACGGAGCGCCTACGGCCTCGTTTTTAAACTCGTTCGCCTTTAAAATCATGCGCTTCCATTTGCCGCCCCCCTTTACGCTCACCATGCAGACAAACCGTTCCATGCGGTTTTCCTCGTCGGCGATGTCGATGCCCACCTTGATCTCCGCGTCCCGCCTGGCATAAATGTCGAATTCGAGCATGGCGTTTTCTTCGGGGACATAGCGCGGAGAGCTTATCTTATACGTTTCTATCCCGCCCACGGAGTAGGCGCCCTTGATGCCGCCGTACCCCTCCACGAGTTTGGGCACGGCGTCGCATTCGAGAAAGATGCCCGCGACGGAATAATCCTCGTAGGCCGCGACGCTGAAACAGTCCACGTCCTCGCCCGAATAGATGACTCGGCTTTTCACCGCGTCGGCGTCGGGAGAAGCAAACTTTTTCGCCGCGATTTTGGACGCGACCTTGAAGCCGTTGATATATTTCGCATAGGCGTACACGAACGCCGCCGCGGCGCCGCGATAGTGCGTGAGAGCGCAGGAGATCTTTTTGTTTTTGATCTCCTTGCCGTCCGCCTTAAACACGCACTGCCATTCCCGAAAGGTCGATTTCGTCCGTTCGCCCGATTCCGCGTAATAGATGCCCGCCTCGTCGAGAATACCGCCCTCGTCGAATTCCACTTCCGCCGAAAGCGCGCCGTCCTCGCTCTTTAAGGAGATATTCAGCGGCTTGGGGATATAGATCTCCCGCCCCTTTAAATTTCTTTCGAGAAACAAATCCATATCCACGAGAGCGTGGGGTCCGATGCAGGAGCCGCTGTCCGAGGAATAGGCGATGGCGCTGCCGTCGGGGAAGCCTATCCTGGAATAAGTGTCGTACGCCCTGTCGTAGTCGAACGCATCGTCGCGCAGCGCGCACAGCATCAGGACGGGACATTTGACGAAAGGAGCGTAGGACTGCGATTCGATGCCCGCAATGTAGCGATGCCTCTCATCGCTCATATTGCTCTCGGCGTTGTCCGCGAATTTGCCGATGTTTCGGTACGCACGCCACCCCGCCGCGTTGATGGGGACGCCGCATCTGACGTCGGGAGAAAGCATCGTTTTCCACGCGATCTCCCCGCCCGTGCGGATGCCCACCACTCCGATCCCCGAAATATCCTCCCGCTGTTTGAGATATTCCACGGAATAGAGAGCGACGTAGATCCATTCGAACCAGCAGGTTTCGTCCGCCGAGGTTTCGACGGTATCGAGTCCCTTACATTGTTTGTAATTGGCATAAGCGATCGATTTGGGATACACCGTGTGCGGGGCGGCGCTCCCGTCCGTTTCGCCGCTGTAATCGGGCATGAGCACCGCGTATCCCTTGTCGATAAAATAATATAAAAGCTCCTGATCCAGCTCTTTCCCCGCATCGGGCAGCAGCAGCACCGCGGGAAACTTCTCTCCCGAAGCGGGCTTGCCGAACTTAGCGAAAACGCGCACGCTGCCGTCCTCGGTCTTATGTCCCGCGTAGGTGACGTTCCAAAAGCGCATCCCCGCGTCCTTGTCCTCCTCGTATCCCCATTCGCTGGGTTGCAGAGGATTGCTCATATCAAATTTTTTCCACAACGATACGGCACTTAAAATCATTTTTCAGTCCTTCCTTTCTCTCTCGCCTTTCCTGCTTTTCGCCTTTCGGGCGCTTTAATATGCTTCCACCCTTACCGAGGACCCGCAGCGGTCCGTCGCCCCCGTCACGAGGATTTTATTGTCTATCCGATGTTTCATTTCCTCGACGTGCGAAATCAGACCGATGGAAAAATGCTTGCTTCTGAGCTTTTCGAGTACGTCCATCACGGTGTCCACCAATTTCTCGTCCAAGGTGCCGAAGCCCTCGTCCAAAAAGAAAAACTCGATGGGGCGCAGGGACTTCGCGCAAATGGCGCCGCTGAGCGCGAGCGCCAGCGACAGGGACACCAAAAAGGTTTCCCCGCCCGAAAGCGTCTTGACGCTGCGCAAGGCCCCGCCGTTGAGATTGTCGCCCGCCTTGAATTCGTCGCCGTATTTGAGAAAATACCTGCCGCCCGTCAGGGAAAGCAGCGTTTTGCTGGCGGAAATGCAGATGTCCTGCAAATATTCCGAGGCGATGAATTCCATGAATTTTCCGCGCGCCGTCAGGTTTTTCAGTTTTTCCCAAAGCTCCCGCTCCCGCAGCTTCGCCTTATACTCCTTTTCCAGTTCCCTGTACTTTTCCTGCAAAGCGCCGAGGCGCTCGATCTCCTTTTCCCCCACCGCGATCTCGCGAAGCAGGGAATCCTTTTCGAGGGACAGACGGCGTTTTTCGGATTCCAGCAGAACGAGGCTTTCCGCCGAAAAGCCGTCGAACTTCTCCGCGGGAATCTCCGCGAGTTTGCGCCCGACTACATTGTATTCGTCGAAGAAAGCGTCGCATTCCTCTTTGGCGCGTTTTCCGTCGCCGATCTCCAAAGCAAGGGAGCGGGCGGCCGTTACGTTTTCCAAGCCGTTTTCTTTGAGGAGCGTTTCGATTTCCTCGCGCGTTTCCTTCTCCCGCAACGCGTGGGTTTCCGCAAACGCCTTTTGCTTCTCTCTCTCCGCGGACAGCGCGGACACTTTTTCCTCGTAAGAACGGATATTGTCCTCCGCCCTCTTTTTCGCCGCACGGAGCGTTTCTATGTGCCGCGTCACTTCTTCGGGAGTGCCCAGGTCTTTGGCGAACGCGATTTTCTGCCTCGCCAGCTCCGCGCGTTCCCGATAGTGTTTCCCGTCCTCGACGATGCGCGCCTTTTCCCGCTCGTTCTCTTCGTAAGCCTTTTTTCTCTTTTCGAGCGCTTCCCGCTGCGCTTTCAGTTCCCTTCTACTTTCCTCGATTCTTTTAAATTCCAGCTGCGCCGCCGCGACGTCGAAAGACCTTTCGCCGCCCGCCGCGAGGGTATATTTCAACACGAGCGTTTCCACGTCCGTTTCCGTTTCGGGATATTTCGTCTCTAACCCTTTGAGGTCCTCTCTGAATTCGCCGTAAGATTCCGTCAAAAGGACGTCCTTAAAATGATGCTTTAAAAACTCGGTGAACGATTCGCTTTCCCCCAAGGCCGTGAGCGCCCCGTCGTTTGCCGCGGCGAGGGCGTCAAAGTCCTCCTCGGGCACTTTATTTTTGATGGCGCGGTACTTTTCCGTGCATTCTTTGAGCTTGGCTTCCGCTTCCCGACAGGCGGCGATGTCCTCTTCCGCTGCCTGCAATTTGCCCAAAACCACCGCTAACTCCTGTATCTCGCTTTCTAACCCGCTCTCTTCCAGCTGACGTCTTTTCACTTCCAGATCCCGCTGTGCGCCCTTTAACGACATCTCCGCTTTTTCCGTCGCCGCAAGCGCAAGATCTTTCGCACGCACGCATTTTTCGAGCGTATCCGATTTTTCCCTGACGGCGGCTGCCGCGGGGAACAGGCCGAGCTTTCTACGCCTTTCCGCGTAATAGGCGAGCCGAGCTTCCGCGCGCTGTTTTTCCAGACAGAGTTTTTCGTATTCCCGTTTCTCTTCCGCGAGCTTGTGCGCGGCGGTCAGCCGCGTTTCCGTTTCGGACAGCGCGGCTTCCGTCCGGGATTTTTTTTCAAAGGCGATGCGAAGCTTCTCGCTTTCCGCCTCGATCCGCTCCGGGGTGCCGTCCGCGTTCTCCTGCATTTTCGCCTGAATGAGCGCCGCGTCGCCCGCCGATCTTTCGCAGCGGAGGCGTATTCCCGCCGACAGCTTTTCGCCGTATTTTTCGAGATCGAAGAGTCGGGAAACAAGTTGCAGGCGTTCGGAAGGCTTCGCCTTCACCAAACCCGCAAATTCGCCCTGCGGAAGCGCGATGCATTTTTTGAAATCGTCGAAGCCCAGCCCGATGATTTCCTCCACCCGCTTATCCACTTCGAGGACCCCCTCGGCGACCCCTTGGAGCTTTTCCTCCCCGTCGTATTCGTAAAGCCACGCCTTGGCGACGTTGTTTTTGCGGCGGCGTTCCCGCTGGACGCGGTAGACGCGGCGTTTGCCTTCGCAGGTGATCTCAAAATCGTAAACGACGTATGCCTTATCGCATTTATAGTTGATGCTGTCCGTACCCGAGGAACGCTCTATCTTCCCGTAAAGCGCGAAATGAATGCAGTCGAGAATGGTGCTCTTGCCGCTGCCCGTATCGCCGAAAATGCCGAACAGACCGCCGTCTAAAAGCTTTCTGAAATCTATTTGCGCTTTTTCCGAAAAGCTGTTGATGCCGCAAAATTCGAGATAAACGGGCTTCATTCTTCCTCCTTTGGAACCCTCCTGCGAGCTTTTTTGTCAAAGTTCTTTGGACGCGGCGTTCCGGGTATTTTTATAGTACGCCATTATGTATATGTGCTTTTTCGGAGATTCCGATACCTGCCGAATCATTTTTCCAGCTCCCCAAGCACCGACAAAAAGAGAGTTTTCAGCTCGTCCCGCGGCGCTTCGTCGTACTGTGCCCGATAAAATTCCTCGAACAGACGCGCGTCGGAAAAGCCCTTTCTCGATGCAAATTCCAACGTGCCCGCCTCCCGCACCTCGGTGAGCAGGGATACCAAATTGCCGTGTGCGGACAGGGACGCGCTTTCCGCCGACGTCAGAGGAGAAGACAAATGCAGCCGCACCTCCGCAAGGCTGTCGGGATAAAGTTCGAGCAGTTCCTCCGCCCGCGAGGGGCAGTCCGCTTCCAGGCGAACGAGCTTTTTCCCCGATTTGAGAGGCACGTCGTGCAGGGATTCTACGCCGCCGCACGTCAGATCGAACACCTTGACTCCCTTTTCGCCGCCCGTTTCGTCGAAGGAATATTGCAGGGGAGAGCCGCAATAGTAACAATGCCCCTTTCCCATGTGCTGCTTTTTATGCAGATGTCCGAGAGCGATGTAGTCGCTCCCGGGCAATACTTCCAAGGGCACCGCCCGCGCGCCGCCGAGGTCTATTTCCCGTTCGCTCTCCGACGTGACCCCGCCCGCCACGAAAATATGGGACAAAAAGACGGAAGGCAAGCGCTCGGTATTCCCCGCCTCCCCTTCGTCGATCCATTTTTTCATGCGCTCGGAAAAAGGCAGATCGGATTTTTCTTCTTTAAAACGCGCCTCGTTCGGATAGGGCAGGGCATTGACGAACACCTTTTCGCCGCGTTCGTTCCCAAATACGGCATATCCCGCGCCCGAGGAGAGCGGACGGACTTTGCGCATAGAATGTAAGGGGAGCGGTTTTCTCGAATTCCCCACGACATAAATGCCGAGTTCCTCCGAAAGGGGCGCCGAAGCGGACAGGCGCACGCCGTCGTCGTGATTGCCGCTGATGAGGAGCACCGCGCGGTCCGCCCCCGCCATCGCCTTGATCTTCGAAAAAAACAAATCCTCCGCTTCCGCGCTCGGCATATACGTATCGAAGATATCGCCCGCGACGAGCACGAGTTCCACGCCCTCGCCGTCGCATATCCGCACGATCTCGTCCAGAACGTCCGACTGTTCGTCGAGGCGTTCCCTGCCCATCAGGCGTTTGCCGATATGCCAATCGGAAGTATGCAGGATTCTCATTTTCGACTCCTCCCGGGAACGGCGAATTTTCGGAAAATTTCACGAAAAAGCGCTCCGAAATGCCTTGCTTTTACTTTTTAAAAAGGCTATAATGGACTTACCCGCCGCAGACGGCAGGGTACTTATACTGTTTCATTATACAACATTTCTTTTGAGAATGCAAGGAAACTTAAAAGGAACAAAAAAATTTTTCCAAATAAACACACGGGGCAAAGATATGTCATTTTGTTCGTTTTCCAAAGAATTCAACGAGAACTCCTATACGGCGGTGGAAAATCAGTTTTTCACCAAGTATATGCCCGACGCGGACGGATTCGCCGTGAAAGTCTATCTCTACGGACTGTATCTTTGCCAGAACGCCGATTCCGATTTCAATATCTTCTCCATGGCGGAAGTTCTCAAAACCCCTAAGGAAAAGATCGAGGAAGCGTTCGTTTTCTGGGAGGATTACGACCTCGTGGAGATCCTTTCCCGCGATCCTTTCGTGGTCTGCTATCTGCCCGTGCGCTCCGCCGTGGGAAGACCCAAAAAGATACGCTACGAGCAGTACGGAGATTTCAACAAGGAATTGCAGCGCAAAATGCAGCAGGTGGGAAAATTCGTTTCCTATAACGACTCCATCAAATATATGCATTTCCTCGACGAGAACAATATCCAACCACAGGCGTTTCTCCTCATCGCGGAATACTGCATCAACAAACAGGGAGAAAGCGTTTCTCCCTCCTATATCTTTAACAAGGCGAGAAAATTCATCCGCAACGGCTGGCTCACCTACGAACAGGTGGAACGGGAGCTGAGCAGTTACAACGCGCACGAGGGCGACCTCATCGCCGTATTCAGCGCGCTTTCCGTCTTTAAAAAGCCCGAAGAATCCGACTACGCTCTCTACGAAAAATGGACGGAAACGCTCGGTTTCGAGCGAAGCGCCGTTTTGGAGGCTGCGAAGCGCCTCAAAAGAGGAAACACGGACAGCCTCGATATTCTGCTCACCGAACTGTCCGAGCACGGAAAAACCGCGGCGGACGAGGTGAAAAATTATCTTTCCGAACGGGATATGCTCGCTTCGCTCACCTTCCGTATCGGGAGAAAGCTGGGTGTCAAGGTCAGCAATCCCGCGCCCTATATCGACGAATATACGGAAAAATGGTACAATTGCGGTTTCGAAGAAAGTTCTCTCTCGGACATCGCCCTCTTTTGCCTGCGCACAGACCGCAATGATTTCAACAGCATGAACGAGCTGATCAGACAGCTCTTTACGGCGGGCGTCGTTTCCGCGGAGAGCGTGGAAGAATATTTGAAAGTCAAAAACGACGAGCTTAAACTGTTCACGCGCATTCAGGGCTTTTGCGGGAATCTCAAAAAGAGCACGGCAAATCTTTCGCTCATCGAAACCTGGCATTCCTGGAATCTGTCGGACGAGATGATCTTGGAGGCGGCCAAGCGCTCGGCGGGAAGCGGCAATCCCATTCCCTACATGAACAAAATTTTATCCGACTGGAAACATTCGGGCATCGCGCAGCCTTCTCAGATTCCCGAAAAGGCGCCCGCGGCGGCGAGGCAGACTTATACCAGCGCCGTCGTCGAAGCGGTCAATCAGCGGGCGGACCGGGAAAGGCACTACGCGCTACTGCGCGAGAGAGCGCAGTCTTTGGCGGACAAATACGCCGCAAAGGCGAATGCGAATCCGAGATTCAAAGAAATCGCCGCGGAACTCGCGCGAATGGAGATCGCGCAGGCGAAAGCGGAGGTGTTCGAGCCTCAGACGCTGCCCGCCCTGTTAAAGAAAAAAGAATCGCTGCAAAAGGAACGGAAGGAGATCTTAAAAACGCTCGGAATCACGGAAAAGCAGCTTTTGCCGCAGTATAAATGCAAGAAATGTTCGGATACGGGATTTTTGCCCAGCGGCGCCGCCTGCGACTGCTATAAGGCGGAAGGCGAGAACGGTACGGGCGCAAAGGAAACAGCCGGCTGAAAAATCAAGATTTTACGAAGAAATTTGAAAAAACGGGTTAAAAACACTTGCGTTTTTTTGTGAAATCATGTAATATAAAAAGGCTTCCGAAACGGGAAGCCGAATAGATGCAGAGATGTCTGAGTGGTTTAAGGAGCACGATTGGAAAGCATAATATTCCCTTTTTCCTACAAGATATAGTATGCATTTTAAAATAGACACACAATATATTGTGGTTTTTCGGAAACAGCTTTTTATACCCATTCATACTCATTGTTAAAATACCCGTCAGATAGATGTCTGACGGGACTTTTTATCTCTTAAATTTCACAAAAAGCTATTGACTTTTACATCAACATATGCTATAATAAAAACACAACAAGGGCGAAACCCTAAACGGTTAGCCCCGT
>ERZ809074.1400-NODE-1400-length-31581-cov-24.835057_pt1 | contig 31581 bp, 23 predicted proteins | sample MGYA00520795_ERZ809074 | MGnify/ENA primary metagenome ERZ809074 (study PRJEB31570, sample SAMEA3212989) | Homo sapiens | biome: human-gut; feature: human gut; material: fecal | place: Sweden | collected 2011 ...
CTAAGGGTTTACATTCAGTTACAGTTTTTAGATAAATTTCGGGGTTTCCGTTCAAAACAAGGTCTGCATATCCAATCGGGTCATTGTAGATCAGATAATCCAGTTCTGACCGCTGATACATATTGTCGGCAACCTCGTTTTCCACCGCAATCGTATCAATGGCAATCTTGCTGCCATCAAAAAATTTCAATTCCACACAAGCGGTATCCATGTTAAACTCACAAGAAATCAATCTATCCATAAGAAACCTCCATTTTGCAGGATGTTAGATCATCCCAAAATATTTGAATGCTTCTCGGATCGCTTTCTCTTTTTCCGGTGGGCACTGTGGCTGTCTGGAATCCTCGGACTTCGGCAAATTGTAATTCTTGCCAACTTCAATCCCACATTTCCTCTTAATCTGTGAGATATAAAGATTGGATACCTTTAACCCGCTATGCTCCAGCACATAGTCTTTGATCTGGGTGTAGGTTGCCCCATCCTGAAATTCGGACATATCCATATCTTCCAAAGAGAACTCAACCCGAATCTTTTTCGAGTCGACCTCGCCCTTGGAAAGCAAGACAACCGTCTCGACATGATCCGCCCTCGGGAACATGTCCACTGCGCAGGCGCGCTGGGCGGTGTAGCCGAGGTCTGCTAAGCGCTTTACGTCGCGCGCCATGGTCGCGCTGTCGCACGAGACGTACACGACACGTCCCGGCTGCATCTCGGCGATGCTCTCCACCACGTCGGCGGCCAAGCCCTTGCGCGGCGGGTCGACGGTGATGACGTCGGGGCGCAGGTTTTCGCGCGCGAGCTTTTTTGCCACATCGGACGCATCGCCGCAGAAAAACTCCGCGTTTTTAACGCCGTTGCGCGCGGCGTTTTCGCGCGCGTCGTCGATGGCCTCGGGAACGATCTCCGCACCGAGGACTTTCTTCGCGTGATCCGACAGTGCGAGCGTGATCGTGCCCGCGCCGCAGTAGAGGTCGAGCACCGTCTCCTGCCCCGTGAGGCCCGCAAATTCGATGGCTTTCGCGTAGAGCCGCTCGGCCTGTACGCGGTTGACCTGATAAAACGACGGCACACTCAGCCGGAACGTCTTGCCGCAGAGCGTATCCTCAAGCCGGTCGCTCCCCCAGAGCGTGCGGTAGCGGTCGCCAAGGATGACGTTGCCCTTTTTCGTGTTCGTGCCCAGCACGATGCCGGTGCACTTCGGGCACGCATCGCGCAGGAGCGTGACAAGCCGGTCTTCTTTCGGCAATTTATCTCCGTTCACGAGCACGCAGATCAGGCTCTCCCCCGCCGCGTTCGAGCGAATGTAGAGATGGCGGACAAGGCCGCGGCCCGTCTTTTCGTCATAGCCCGCGACGCGGCAGGACTGCATATATTCGCGCAGCGCCTCCGCCGCGGCGTCGGCCTCAGGTCTGACTAATAAGCAGTGCTCGCACTCGATGACCTCGTGCGTGCGGGCGCGGTAAAAGCCGACCGCGCCGTCCTTTGATACAGGGTACTGCGCCTTGTTGCGGTAGCGCAGCGTGTCCTGCGCGCCTAAGATCTCCTCAACCGTCACATCACTGCCGCCGATGCGGGACAAATTGTCCTGCACGCGCTGCTTTTTCAGCCGCAGCTCTTCTTCATAGCGGATGTGGCGGTACGTGCAGCCGCCGCAGCGCGGGAAGTACGGGCAGTCCGGCGTGATGCGCTCGCTCGACGGCTCGATCACCTCAAGCACTTTGGCAAAGGCGACGCTCTTGAGCGTCTTTAAGATGAGCACGCGGCACTTCTCGCCGCGCAGCGCGCCGTGGACGAACACAACGCGTCCGTCGATGCGCGCAACGCCCATGCCGCCCTCGCCATAGCCCTCGATGGTGACGGTATGCTCCTGATTTTTGGCAAGCTCCATCGTCTTCTCCTCTCAGAAAAGGTACTTCGCGCTTTTATCGCGCGAAGTACCTTTTGTTGTGTATCTCAAATCACTCGCGGAAGCGCTCGATCAGGCTGATGATCTGGCCGGTGAGCGCAGAAATGTCCTTGTTGGGTCTGCCCTTGCAGCGCTTGGCAAACTCAAGCAGCGACTCCGCTGCCGCCACGAGCTTGGCGTAGAGGTTGTCGGCGCGGGACTTCTGCGCCGTGCGCTTGCGCTCGGAAATGTAGCCCTCGCTGACCATTTCGTTCACAGCGAGGTCGTAGCACTCGGTAAACTTGGCCGCGTGCGCATGGAAGCCGAGGGAATTGAGCTCTTCGGCAAACACGGGCGCAACGTCCTCGTCGCCGTGGACGACGAACACATGCGCAGGTTTCGGGTCGAAGGCCTTGATCCACTCGACAAGGTGGTCATGGTCGGCGTGGGACGAAAGGCCCTGGAAGTTGACGATCTTCGCCTTGACGGCGATCTCCTCGCCGAAGAGCTTGACCTTTTCAACGCCATCGAGCAGCCGACGGCCCAGCGTGCCGGGCGACTGGAAGCCGACGAACACGACCGCGCTGTTCGCGCGCCAGAGGTTGTGCTTCAAATGGTGGCGGATGCGGCCGGCGTCGCACATACCGGAGGCGGAAATGATGACCTTGGGCGTCGAGTCCATGTTGAGCATCTTGGATTCCTCGCTCGACTCAACAAGGTTGAGGTTGGGGAAGGTGAACATGTGCGTGCCGTCCTTCACAAGCTCGAGCGCCTGCTCGTCAAGATAGCCGTGCAGGTCGCCGCAGAACACAGTCGTCGCCGCCTTGGCAAGGGGCGAGTCGATGTACACAGGGAAGTTCGGCGTCGACTTGACGAGCTTTTGATCCTTGATCTCGCGGATAAAGTACAAAAGCTCCTGCGTGCGGCCCACGGCGAACGACGGGATGACGACGTTGCCACCCTTGCCGAGCGTCTCGTCGATGATCTGCGCCAGCTCGTCGGTGTAGCTCCAGACCTCGGTGTGGTTGCGGTCGCCGTAGGTCGACTCCATCACGACGTAGTCGGCCTTTTTGAGAAGCTGCGGGTCGCGGATAATGGGCTGGTCGACGTTGCCGATATCGCCGGAGAAGACGATCGTCTTGTGCACGCCGTTTTCTTCCAGCTCAAGCGTGATGGACGCGGAACCGAGCAGATGGCCCGCGTCGGTGAACACCGCGCTCACACCCTCGCAGAGGTCGACCTTTTCTTTATACTCGCAGGTCGTCACGTACTTGAAGACATCCAGCGCGTCCTGCTCGGTGTAGAGCGGATCAACATGCTCGCGGCCCGCGCGCTCGCCCTTGCGGTTTTCGTACTCAGCGTCGCTCTCCTGAATGTGAGCGGAGTCGAGCAACATGATCTTCATCAAATCTGCTGTCAGGCGTGTCGTCAGGATGCGGCCGTGGAAGCCGTTTTTCACCAGCAGCGGGATACGGCCCGTGTGGTCGATGTGCGCGTGGGTGACGAGCAGAATATCGATATTGCCGGGAGCGAAAGCGAGATAACGGTTGTCGAGCTCGTCGCGGCCCTGCTGTAAGCCGCAGTCGACGAGGATCTTCTTACCGTTGATCTCCAGGCAGTGGCAGGAGCCGGTCACGCAGCGGTCGGCCCCGTAAAAGTGCAGTTTCATGCGAATGTCCTCCTTAGATGAGAAAAAAACTTCTTCCTTATGCTTCTGTCCTCCGCCGTCGGAGGGCGTTTCGTCGCTTTGTACTATCTTGCTTTGTATTTTACCACAGCAGCTATATAGAGTGCAAGCCATGCCTGACGCGGCGGCGGAATTTATTTACAATCCATTCATATTACACAGCAAATTTCCCTTTACATATCGCGCAGAGGGATGCTATACTTGTAAGCGTGTCATTATGCTCCCACGAAAGGAAGTTTTGAATATGGGTTTCTTTAGTAAAATGTTCGGTTCCTACAGCGACCGTGAGCTCAAGAGCATCTACCCCATCGTCGACAAGATCGAAGCGATGGCGGACGAATACAAGGCGATGAGCGACGCGGAGCTGCAGGCCAAAACGCCGGAGTTCAAGACGCGTCTGCAAAGCGGCGAAACGCTCGACGACATCCTGCCTGAGGCGTTTGCCACCGTGCGCGAGGCGTCCCGCCGCGTGCTGGGGCTGTACCCCTACCGCGTGCAGCTCGTCGGCGGCGTGGTGCTCCATCAGGGCCGCATCGCCGAGATGAAGACCGGCGAAGGCAAAACGCTGGTGGCAACGCTGCCCGCGTACTTAAACGCCCTGACCGGCAACGGCGTCCACATCGTCACCGTGAACGACTACCTCGCCAAGCGAGACAGCGAGTGGATGGGCAAGGTCCACCGCTTCTTAGGCCTCACGGTCGGTCTGATCGTCCACGACCTCACAAGTGAAGAGCGCCGCAAGGCCTACGCCGCAGACATCACCTACGGCACGAATAACGAAATGGGCTTTGATTACCTGCGCGATAACATGGCCATCTACGCAAGCGAACTCGTCCAGCGCGGACATGCCTTTGCCATCGTCGACGAGGTCGACTCCATTTTGATCGATGAGGCGCGCACGCCGCTCATCATCTCCGGCATGGGCGAAAAGTCCACGGAGATGTATTCCCGCACGGAAAACCTTGTACGCGGCTTCCGCAAGAAGGTCATCGCCGAGAGCGACGACAAGGAAGAGGAAGACGTCAACATCGACGCCGACTACATCGTCGACGAAAAGGCCAAGACCGCGACGCTCACCGCCCGCGGCGTGAAGAAGGCCGAGGAATACTTCGGCCTTGAAAACCTCTCCGATCCCGAAAACTCCACCATCGCGCACCACATCAACCAGGCCATCAAGGCCCACGGCACGATGAAGCGCGATATCGACTATGTCATCAAGGACGGTCAGGTCGTCATCGTCGACGAGTTCACCGGCCGACTGATGTTCGGTCGCCGCTACAGCGACGGTCTGCATCAGGCCATCGAGGCCAAGGAGCATGTCGAGGTCGCGCGAGAAAGCAAGACGCTTGCAACCATCACGTTCCAGAATTACTTCCGCCTGTACGGCAAGCTCTCCGGTATGACCGGTACGGCGCTCACTGAGGAAGAGGAATTCGGCACGATCTACAACCTCGACATCATTGAAATTCCGACGAACCGCCCCATCGCCCGTATCGACGACCCCGACGTCGTCTACAAAACCGAGGCGGCAAAGTACCGCGCTGTTATCGAGCAGGTCAAGGCCTGCCATGCCAAGGGCCAACCCGTGCTGGTCGGTACAGTGTCGATTGAGAAGAACGAAAAGCTCTCCTACCTGCTCTCCCGCGAGGGCATCAAGCACAACCTCTTAAACGCGAAGAACCACGAAAAGGAAGCTGAGATCGTCGCGCAGGCCGGTAAGCTCGGCGCAGTCACGGTCGCGACGAACATGGCCGGCCGTGGTACCGATATCATGCTCGGCGGCAACGCCGAATACATGGCAAAGACCGATCTGCGCAAGGCGGGTCTCAGCGACGAGCTCATCGCCGAGGCGACCGGCTACGCCGAGACCGACAACAAGGAGATCCTCGACGCGCGCGATATGTTCGCCAAGGCCCTTGAAAAGCACCGCGAAGAGATTAGCGGTGAGGCGGACAAGGTCCGCGAGGCAGGCGGCCTGTTCATCATCGGCACGGAGCGCCACGATTCCCGCCGTATCGACAACCAGCTGCGCGGCCGTGCTGGCCGTCAGGGCGACCCGGGCGAGACGCGCTTCTACCTCTCGCTTGAAGACGATCTGCTGCGCCTGTTTGGCGGCGAGCGCATCACGAACCTGATGGAGCGCTTCAACCTCGACGAGGATACGCCGATTGAAAACAAGACGCTCTCCAAGGCGATTGAAAACGCGCAGACGAGCGTCGAGTCCCGCAACTTCCAGTACCGCAAGAGCACACTCGAATACGACGACGTGATGAACAAGCAGCGCGAGATCATCTACGGCCAGCGCAAGCAGGTGCTCGACGGCATGGACATCAAGCAGACCGTTTTGAACATGCTGAGAAGCAGCATCGAAAGTCAGGTCGCCTTCGCCTTCGGCGAGCACGACAAGACCGACGACGAGCACCGCGCCGACGCGCTCAAGAGCTGCGAGGGCACGTACTTCCCGCGCGGCGCTGTGGATGCTTCTTCCCTCTCCGGCCTTTCCGCCGACGATTTGACCGATCGCTTCTATGAAGCCGCTGAGAAGTATTACGAGGCCAAGGAGGCCGCCGTCACCTCGCCCATCATGCGCGAACTCGAGCGCGTGGTGCTGCTGCGCGTGGTCGACGAATACTGGATGGACCACATCGACGCGATGAGCGAGTTGCGTCAGGCCATCCGTTTACAATCCTACGGCAACAGCAAGCCCATCGACGTCTACAAGCAGGAATCCCTCACGATGTTTGAGGACATGATCTCCGCCATTCAAGGCGACACGGTGCGCCGCATCTTCTCCGCCCGCATCAAGACCGAGGGCGAGGTCAAGCGCGAGCGCGTGGCCGACGGCATCGTCGCCTCCACCTCCGGCGACGGCACGGTGAAAAAACAGCCCCGCAAGGTCCAGAAGATCGGCCGCAACGATCCCTGCCCCTGCGGCAGCGGGAAGAAATATAAACAGTGCTGTGGGCGCTGATTGACCACTTGTAAGTGGTGGAACATTTCCCCCGCACCCGTGGGGGATACGGGAAAGGGGGCCATTCTCTCACGTGAGAGAATGGCCCCCTTGGACCCCCAAGAGAACGCAAGGGGCTCTGCCCCTTGACCCCGCCATTGCGGGTTTGCAGCTTGAAGGGCTGCACGCGCTGCGCAGTGTGGGTGCGGTGTACATGGCTTCGCCATGAATCTTCTGCAAGTCGTTACAGATATCAACCGCGCCTTACTGTCGTGAGGCGCGAGTGACGTTACCTCGGCGGCAGACTGCGTGCGAAATAGCGACATTGCTGCGCTCGCCGCATTGATGGGACTGGCGGTAAACGGAGATTACTGCGCACTTCTACAAGATGGGCAGAGCGGCACCCGCAAGGGGTGTGCCGCATCCGTAAGGCAGCAGAGCCGCCAACGGCTGCGCAACAGCGGGTAGTAGGAGCAGAGGCAAATCGTATAGCAGCTTCAAACGCGGCAACGCCGCGCTATGGGCAGTGCAATCGGCAAGCGTTGCAGCTCTTCGAACTGCTCGCTTGCAATGCAAACGTCTTTCTTTTGGACGGTCACACCGCCCGTTTTCTTTCCTGGGAAAGAAAATGGGGGGAGTGTGGTGCTGCGGTGCACACGCCGCATTTTCCCCGCCGCCTGAGACAGGCGGCGACATCTCCGCACCCTTTGGTGCAGAAAAAGGAGGCACTTTTGATGTCTTTCACCGAACATAACGTAAACGGTCTCATCTACGACACGTCCGATGTCATCACCGCCGCGGGGAGCGGCGCGGTGCACGCGTTCACGACGCGGCACGGCGGCGTGAGCCCTGCGCCCTACGATTCACTCAACTTTGCCGACAACAAGGGCGACACGAGCGAAAACTTACTCGAAAACTACCGCCTTCTCGGCGAGGCCGTAGGCTTTGACGCGAGCCGCGCCGTCGGCTGCCGCCAGATCCACTCTGACCTTGTCCGCATTGCAACGGAAGAGGACGCGGGCAAAATTCTCTGGGATGACCGTCCCTACGACGCCGACGGGCTCATCACGAACGTGCCGAACCTGCCGCTGTTCGCCTACGGGACGGACTGCTGCGTCATCACGCTCTACGACCCGACTTCGCGTTCGATCGGTGCGGTGCACGCCGGCTGGCGCGGTACGGCGAGCGGCATCGCGCTCAAGGCCGCCGTGTCGATGATGAGCTGCTACGGCGCCGATCCCTACACACTGCGCGCCGCCATCAGCCCGAGCATCGGCAAGTGCTGCTTTGAGACCGACAGCGACGTGGCCGACGCCTTTTTCGCCCTGCTCGACCCCGCGATGGACGAGCGCATCGAAAAGCGCGGCGACAAATACCACATCGACCTGAAGGCGATCAACCGCCTGTGGCTGCTGCGCGCGGGCATCGACCCCTCGCGCATCGACGTACACCCCGACTGCACGAAGTGCCACCCCGAGCGCTACTGGTCGCACCGCGCGATGGGCGACCGGCGCGGCGGCATGGCGGCGATGATCTGCCTTACGGAGGATGCGCTGTGAAGCGCCGCCTCTCTGCGCTTTTGTGCGCGCTGACGCTCGCGCTTTCGCTTTCGGGCTGCTGGAGCGGCGATGTGAGCGACGACAGCAGCGGCGACTTCTGGGAGGAAACGCCGCCGGTGGAAGCGGACACCTCCTCCACCCTGACGCCGATCACGTCGTTCGCACTGCCGTATTTGCAGGGCGTGACGCTCGACCCCATCACCTGCCCCGACGGCATGCAGCAGACGCTTGGCGCGCTGCTCTACGAGGGGCTTTTCGTGCTGGACGAGTCGTTTGCGCCGCAAAATGTGCTGTGCAGCCGCTATGAGCACAACGACGACTGCACGAGCTACACCTTTTACCTCCGCGACGGCGTCAGCTTTTCCGACGGCAGCAGCCTGACGGCAAGCGATGTGCTCGCGACGCTTCGCCGCGCGCAGGAGAGCGAGCGCTACAGCGCGCGCTTTGCCAACGTCGTCTCGATGCGCGCAAGCAACGGCGCGCTCATTGTCAATCTCACGCGCGCGGACAGCACGTTCCCCGCGCTGCTTGACATCCCCATCGTCAAATCCGGTTCGGAGAAGAACACCGTGCCGCTCGGCACGGGGCCGTATCTCTTCGTCACGGACAGCGACGGCGCATGCCTCAAGCAGAACCCCGACTGGCGCAGCGACGGCACGCTGCCGTTCGAGCGTATCGAGCTGCGCGCCGTCAAGGACGCGGACACGGCGTCGTACCTTTTCTCCTCGCGCGAGGTGCATCTGCTCTCGGCTGACCTGACGAGCAGCACGGGCGATCTGCGCAGCGCGGACACGGCGCTCACCGACTACGCGACGGCGAACATGATCTACCTCGGCTTCAACACACAGCGCGCGCCGCTCTCCGATGCATCGCTTCGCAGCGCCCTCGCGGGTGCGATCGACCGCGCGACCATCACGACGGGCTACCTCGCTGGTCACGCCGAGGCGGCGCGCTTCCCGCTCTCGCCGCACTCCAGCCTCTATCCGACGGAGATGGCGTCGACGCTCGCTTCGCCTGACCTCGCCGCTGCGCTCGAAAGCGCGGGCGTGACGGAAAACCGCCCCCGCACGGTGACGATTCTGGTCAGCGAGAGCGACTCGTTCAAGGTCTCCATCGCCGACTATCTGAGCCGCACGCTCTCGACCGACGTTCTGGCGGTCAGCGTGCGCTCACTCCCGTGGAGCGACTATCTGACCGCGCTGCAAAACGGGAATTTTGACCTGTATCTCGGCGAGGTGCGCCTGACGGCGAACTGGGACATTTCGTCCCTCGCGCGCACCGGCGGCGCGCTGAACTACGGCCGCTACGCGGACGCGCAGTGCAACACGCTGCTCGACGCGTTCTCGCTCAATGAGACGGATCAGACCGCCCGCGCGCTGTACCGCTACCTTGCCCAGAGCGCGCCCATCGCGCCCATCGCATTCAAGACCGCGTCGGTCCTGACGCCGAGCGGCCTCATCGACGGGCTGAATCCCACCGTCTCCTCCCCGTTCTACGGGATCGAGGGCTGGACGGTGCACTTTGACAAGAGATAAGGGCGTAAACAAATCGGAATCTAAGGAGGCGCAAAATGGTAACGAGATTTAAGCAGCAAATGAATATGCCGTATAGCTTACATGATATGGTCGTAAGCAATATCACTTGCCAAAATGGAACTGTTTATTTGGAGTTTGAGCACGGATTTGTAAGTGCCAAAGAGCCTTATACGCAAGTAGATGGGAAAATTGCCATTGAAAACGTCGATATGGATAGCACCTGCGTTTTACTGTTGAGCAAATTAGGAAAATACGGCAGATTTGACGGTGTCAAAGTATCATTGAATGATTTTATTAAGCAGTATGGTAAATGCTGCTTTGAAATTGTAGATGAAATGTATGGATTTCATCAGGTAGAGTATATCGGTTATCTGCGTTTGCCTAAAGATAATGAGTTAGATTTAATCCAAATGTCGTTGTCCATGTATTTTAACGGTGACATTGTATACGAAACTGAAGAATAGTATTTTTATGTCCGCTTTTGCAAGGAACTCAAACAACAGGAATTGAATAACTTCCAGTTTGCCGCAACTCCCTCTAACAGTACGCTTTCCCCCTGTAACAACCAAAACGCTCCTCCGCATTCGCGGAGGAGCGTTTGCTTTTCTCGCTTAATACTGCCGCACCACGGCAACGACGCGGCCCAAGATCGTGCACTCGCGGCCGTCGATGGGCTGGTAATCGGGGTTCGCGGGCATGAGCCAGACCTCGCTGCCCTTGCGTTTGAGCGTTTTGACCGTCGCCTCGTCACCAAGCAGCGCGACCACGATCTGCCCGTTCTGCGCGAGGTTCTGGCGGTGGACGACGACAAGGTCGTCCGGCAGGATGCCGACGCCGAGCATCGACTCGCCGCGCACACGCAGGGCGAAATACTCGTCATCGTGCCCGCCGGTGTCGAACGTCAGGTAGTCCTCGATGCACTCCTGCGCCAAAATCGGGTTACCGGCGGCAACATTGCCGAGGATCGGCACCTGACGGCGGCGCGGGGCAAGCTCGTCGATCTCGACGGGCTGCGGCGCAACGGGAACGGCCTGCAGCTGCTTTTTGAGCGTGATGGCACGGCCCTTGCCCGCGCTCTTCTCAATGAGCCCCATCTCCTGCAGGTGCTTGATATGGAAGTGGACCGTGGAGGGTGACTTGAGTCCCAGCGCCTCACCGACTTCGCGCACAGAGGGGGCATAGCCGTGTTCGGCGATGCTCTCTGCTATATAATCGTATACGCGCTGCTGCATTCTGGACAGTTTTTCCATCTTGTGCGCCCCTTCCAACATTTGTTCGAATTTATGATACCACATTTTTCCCGAAATGCAACATCTGTTTTAGGATTTTATGTCAATTTCGCGGCTTTTTTCTGCCGCGAAATTTTTTGATCTTTTTTGCGTCCGGCTATTGACAAATGCCGCTTGATGTATTATTGTACTAATCACTTAATACAGTGATACACAAGGAGGATCACTATGGACTGGAACTTCCGCAATGACCAGCCGATCTACTCCCAGCTGACACAGCGGTTGACGGAGGCCATCGTCTCCGGCATCTACGCGCCGGGAGAAAAGCTCCCCTCCGTGCGAGAGCTTGCGGTGGAGGCAGGCGTCAACCCCAACACGGTCCAGCGCGCGCTATCCGAGCTCGAACGCGACGGTCTGGTGTTTTCCCAGCGCACGGCGGGACGGTTCGTCACGGAAAATGAAAACATGATCGCAAATGCCAAGCTCCGCATTGCGGACGAGCGCGTGGGAGAATTTCTCCACTCGATGAAAACGCTCGGCTGCACGAGAGACGAAGTCATAGCTCTCATTCAGGGAGCTAAGGAGGAGGAAGAATGAGTATTTTTGAATGCAAGGCGCTCACGAAAAATTACGGCGCCAAAACGGTGCTCGACAGCATCGATCTCACGATCGAACCCGGGCGCATCGTGGGCCTGCTCGGCCCCAACGGCAGCGGCAAGACGACGCTCATCAAGCTCGCCAACGGCCTTCTGACGCCGACGTCGGGCGAAATTCTGATCGCAGGCAAGGCCCCCTGCCGCGCAACGAAGGCCATCGTCTCGTACCTGCCCGACCGAAACACGCTGCCCGGCTGGATGACGATCGCGCAGGCGCTTGACTACTACGGTGACTTTTATTCGGACTTCCGCCGCGGCGTGGCCGAAGCGATGCTGATGAACCTCGGCCTTGACCGCACACAGAAGATCAAGACGCTCTCCAAAGGCATGCGCGAGAAGACACAGCTCATCCTGACGATGAGCCGCGACGCCAAGCTCTATCTCCTTGACGAGCCCATCGGCGGTGTGGACCCCGCGACGCGCGACTACATCCTGCGCACGATCATCGGCAACTACAGCGAGGACGCAGCGGTCATCATCTCCACGCACCTGATCGCCGACGTCGAGCAGATCCTTGACGAGGTCGTGTTCCTGCGCGAGGGGCAGGTCATGCTCCACGAGAGCGTGGAGACCATTCGAGATGAAAAGGGCAAGAGCGTTGACGAGCTCTTCCGGGAGGTATTTAGATGCTGAGCAAACTGATCAAACATGAATTCCGCGCAACGAGCCGCATCATGTGGCCGGTCTTTCTTGGAATGCTGGCACTGACGGCGCTGATGCGTTTTTCTCAACTGCTCCTGAACGGCGGCATTACCCCCTGGTTTCTTCAGCTGCTCTGTGTGCTGCTGGTCATCGGCTTCATGGTGGGTCTTGGCGCGCTGGGGCTTGCGCCGCTGGTGCTCTCCGCCGTCCGCTGGCGCGACCATGTGCTCAAGGACGAGGGCTATCTCACGCTGACGCTGCCCGTGAGCCTCCATCAGCTGCTCGCCTCCAAGCTCATCGTCTCCGCCGTGTGGTACGCCGCGGCGTTCCTCGTGGGCGTTCTCTCGCTGCTGATTGCTGCCTCCGGCTGGAGCACTTTCCAGTATGTCCCCGATTTTTTCAATGATGTTTTCACAGCGTTCTTCGGAATGGAGGCCTCGCTGCGCAGTCACGCGCTGCTGATCGTCTTTGAGCTTTTCTGCAATTTCGTCTTTGCCGTTTCTGCCGCCGAGCTCGTGGTCTACGCCGCCTATTCCATCGGTTACAGCTTCAATAAGCGCAAGGAGCTGTGGACGGTCATCCTGATTCTCGTGTTCTTCCAGCTTGCGCAGTTCACCGCCATCGCCATGATCGGCCGGTTCATCCATACATGGATCTCACTGGACGCCAACACCCTGCCCACAGGCATCGAGCTGCTGCTCCTCTGGGGCATGCTCGGCGAACTTCTCTTCTGCGCGATCGGCTACGCCGTGACGTGGTACTTCACGACGAAAAAACTGAATCTCGAGTAACGCGTTTTCGAAAAAGCAGCCGCGAAAGGTCTCCGCTTTTCCGGCTGCTTTTTTGCACCCTTTTTTCTGCAAAATTTTCTGAGAATTAAAAATTATGTCAACCGTCAGCTTCTAACTCACTCGTTTGAAAGGAGTCATCTCATGCAAATCCTGACTGTTTCCGGTCTTCAAAAGACCTACACCACGCGCTTTGGCGGCAGCAAGGTCCAGGCGCTCAAAAATGTCAACTTCACCGTCGAATCCGGCGAGTATGTCGCCATCATGGGCGAGAGCGGCAGCGGCAAAACGACACTTCTCAATATCCTCGCCGCGCTCGACAAGCCCACCGGCGGCACAGTGCTGCTCGGCGGCAAGAACCTCTCCGAGATTCCCGAAGAAACCGCCGCAGCCTTCCGCCGCGACAATCTGGGCTTTGTGTTTCAGGACTTCAGCCTGCTCGACACGTTCTCGCTCGAAGACAACATCTGCCTGCCGCTCGTGCTCGCGGGCAAGTCGCGCACGGAGATGCGCGACCGGCTCTCACCGCTCGCCTACGACCTCGGCATCGAGACGCTGCTCAAAAAGTACCCCTACGAGGTCTCCGGCGGACAGAAGCAGCGTGCCGCCGTCGCCCGCGCGCTCATCACCCGCCCGCAGATCTTGCTGGCCGACGAGCCGACCGGCGCGCTCGACTCCCGCTCGACCGACGAGCTCTTGAAGCTCTTCGGCGAGATCAACGCCTCTGGCCAGACCATCGTGATGGTCACGCACTCTGTGCGCGCGGCGAGCTGCGCCTCGCGCGTGCTGTTCCTGCGCGACGGCGAGGTCTCGCTCGAGTTAAAGCGCGGCAAGGACACGGATTCCCAGTTCTACCAGCGTATCACCGATGCGCTCACGCAGCAGCAGACGGGAGGCGAATGCGCATGAAGCCCACCTTTTACCCCCGCCTTGCGTGGATGGGTATCAAAAAGAACGCAAGGCTCTATGTGCCCTATCTTCTCTCCTGCGCGTTCATGGCAGCGATGCTGTATGTCATTGCGTACCTCGCCGTCACCCCCGCGCTCTATACGGTCAATGGCAAGGTGAACGGCTCCGGCACCTCTGCGGTCGCGATGACGATGAGCCTCGGCTCGTTCGTCGTATCGGTGTTCATCGCGCTGTTTCTCTTCTACACGAACAGCTTTCTCCTGCGTCGCCGCAAGAAGGAATTCGGCCTTTACAGCGTGCTCGGCATGGACCGCGGCGCACTCAGCGCCATTCTCTTCTGGGAGACACTTCTGGCCGCGGCGTTCACGCTGATCGCGGGGCTTGGCCTCGGCCTGCTGCTCTCCTATGTCTCGCAGTCCGCACTGCTGCGGCTTTTATCTCTCCCCGCCGCGGCTTTCACCGTGAGCCTTGCCGCCATCAAGCAGTGCGCCATCACATTCATCGCCATCTTCGCGCTGCTCTATGTGCGCGGTGTGCTGTCGCTGCGCCACGCACAGGGCGCGGCGCTTTTGAAGAGCGAAAACGTCGGCGAAAAGCCGCCGAAGTCGCAATGGCTGCTCGTCATCCCCGGCCTTGCGCTGCTGCTCGGCGCGTACTACATCGCCGCGACCATCAACGACCCCGTACAGGCGATGCTGCTCTTCTTCCTCGCGGTCATCATGGTCATTCTATCGACGTATCTTCTCTTCATCTCCGGCAGCGTGACGCTCTGCAAAACACTCCAGAAGGATGAAAACTTCTACTACAAAAAGCGCAACTTTGTTTCCCTCTCGTCGCTCACCTACCGCATGAAGCGAAACGGCGCGGGCCTCGCCTCCATTTGCATTCTCTCGACGATGGTGCTGGTGATGCTTGCTTCGACGGCGAGCCTCTATTTTGGCGCGGAGGACGCGATCAACACGCTTGCCGTCCAGAACCACTGGCATCCCACGGAAATGGCGGACGTCCGTGCGGAGTTTTTCTCCCTCTACGGCAGTCTCTTCTTCCTCGGCATTCTTTTAAGTGTGCTGTTTCTGTTCGCAACGCTTCTGATGCTCTACTACAAACAGGTCGTGGAGGGGTATGAGGATGCCTCGCGCTTTGCCATCATGCAGCGCGTGGGCATGACTAAGCGCGACATCCGTGAGAGCGTGAACGCGCAAATGCTGCTCATTTTCCTGCTGCCGCTTGCCGCGGCGGCGCTGCACCTCGCCTTCGCCCAGCCGATGGTCTGGCAGATCATGCAGCTGTTCGGCATCCAGAACCTCACGCTGTTTCTCGGCGTGACCGGCGCGGCGCTGCTTCTTTTCGCGCTGCTCTACTGCGCGATGTACCGCCTGACGTCGAATGCGTATTTCCGCATCGTCAGCACCGGCGGCGCCGCGGCGTGACGCGCTTTACTATATAGAGAACGGGACGGAAATGTTCATTTCCGTCCCGTTCTTCTTTTTCTCTTTTTACACCAGCAGACCGTATTTTTCGACCAGCGGCGCAAGGGCATCTTCGGTGAGATTTCCCTCGTACAAGGCTCTTCCCTGATAGGCGCGCAGGCCCGCTTCCAAAAGCTCCGTGTCGTCGCAGATAAGGCACAGCGGCTTTCTGATCATGTACTGGTAGTCCGCCAGCGCGTCGACGTCCGCCCAGGACGCGAGCTTCAGCGCGACCATCGGCCATTCGTCATCCATCGCGTCGGAGAGCTTGTCCTCCAAATCGCCGTCCGCGGTCAGCACCGCGCCGTGCGTCGCATCGGCGGGCAGGAAGAAGGCTTCCTTCTCCGTTGCCGCGGGAAGAAGGTCGAGGCATTCCGGTGCGGGGCGAACGTATTCCGCGTCCTTGAGCGCTGCTTTCAGCGCGGCGATGTGCTCCTCCGTCGTGCCGCAGCAGCCGCCGAAGAGGGCCACACCTGCCTTGAGCATCTCGGGCACCAGCGCGACAAATTCCTCCGGCGGGCAGTTGTACACGGCCTCGCCGTTCACGATCTCTGGCATGCCGGCGTTGGGCTTGGCGATCAGCGGCACGCGCGCGTATTTATGCAGGCGTTGGAGCTGCAGCAACATCTGCTCGGGGCCTGCCGAGCAGTTCAGGCCGAATGCGCTCACGCCCATGCCCTCCATCACGGAAAGCGCCGCGACCACGTCCGTACCGGAGAGGATCTTGCCGCTCTCATCGCAGGTAAAGGACACAAGGATGGGCTTTTTGCTCATGCTGCGGATCGCCAGAACCGCCGCACGCGCATCGGTCAGCGTCATCATCGTCTCAATGACGTAAAGGTCGACGCCCGCCTGCTCAAGGCCCGCCGCCTGCTCGGTGTAAATGTCGACGAGCTCTTCAAACGACGCGTCGCCAAGAGGGGCTAAAAAGCGGCCCGTGGGCGCGATATCGCCCGCGACCCATGCTTTTCCGTCCGCCGCCTGCTTCGAGAGCTGCGCGAGCGCTTTGTTCATCTCCTCCGTGCGGTTGAAGATGCCGCGCTCTTCGAGCTTCTGGCGGTTGCCGCCGAACGTCGGCGCGTAGAGCACATTCGAGCCGCTCGCCACATACTTGCGCTGAATTTCAAGGATGCTCTCGGGATGCTCGAGCACCCATTGCTCGGCGCTCATGTCGCCGGTGAAGCCGCGCTTTTGGAGCTCGGTGCCGGTCGCGCCGTCCAAAATCACGGGAAACTGCATTTCCATAGGGTTTTCCTCCATTAAAAATTCCTGTTCGGAACGATTTTCAAAATGTCAAACTGTCGGTGAACGCGCGGGAAAAGTCGTCGCGCCCGGAAAGCTCGAGATAGCGGCACTTTTCGGGAATCTCCGCGAGCTTTCGCCAGTTTTCCCCGTCGAGCGCCAGCATCGAAGCGCCCGCGAGCGCCGCGTTGCCAAGGGGTCTGATTTTACTAAGGCACGCGCGCGGCAGCATGCCGATGCGCACTACATTCTCGGGCGAGAGATAGTTGCCGAACCCGCCCGCGAGCTCCACACTCGCAATGTCATCCGCCGTCACGCCGCGCTGCTCGAGCAGCACCCGAATACCGCCTGCCACCGCCGCCTTGGCAAGCTGCAGGTTGCGCACGTCGCGCGCCGTCAGGCTAACGGCCTTCGTCAGGTGGAAGACGCCGTTGCCCTGGCCATCCTCGGTCAGATAGCGGCGCATGTCCTCCGGCGCGTCCTGCGGCGGCAGCAGCCGCCCGCTTTCGTCGATCACGCCTCGCTCCAAAAGCATGGCGACGAGGTCGACCAGTCCCGAGCCGCAGATGCCCTTTGCCTCTCCCCCGCCGACAATGTCGCAGAGGAAGCCCCTGTCATAGCTCACATGGCTCACCGCGCCCGTGATGCCCGGCATGCCGCAGCTGATGGCCGCGCCCTCAAACGCTGGGCCCGAGGCGACCGCGCAGCAGAGCGCGCCACTCTCATTTCCCAGCGCCATTTCGCCGTTCGTGCCGATATCGAGAAACAGCCGCAATTCCGGCTGCACAAAAAGGCCGTCTGCCAACAGTCCCGCCGTGATATCGCCGCCGACATAGCCCGCGACGCACGGGGCAAATTGCACGGGAATGCCCGAAAGCAGCTCACCCGTGCCGTCTTCAAACAGCGTCTCCGGCTGAAACGGCGCGCGGGCGATGGACGCGACCTCGCGCCCGTCGAAAAGGTGCTGCATCACGGTATTGCCCGCAATGATGAGCTCCTTGACTTCATCCGTCTTCCGTCCGGCGGCGGAAAGTGTCTGTCCTAAAAGCGTCTCGGTCTGCGCGCGGATACAGCGCGACAGCTCGCCGAGCCCGTCGGACGCTTCCATCGTGTGCTGGATGCGGCTGATAACGTCCGCGCCGTAGGGCGCCTGCGCGTTCCAGTCCTGAGCCTGCGCGAGCAGCTTTCCGTCTGCGCGGTCGAAGAGCCGCAGCGCCACCGTCGTCGTACCGAGGTCGACTGCCGCGCCAAGGCCCGAGCGGTCCGCCTGCGCCTTCGGCAGTGTGAGCGTGTCCGTCAGGATGACGCCGCGCATCGTCTCGGGCAGGTCGATCCAATCGCCGTCCTGCGCTTTCGTCTTGCAGGCAAGGCGCGGCACACCGTTCACCTTCACGCGGCATTTGCCGCAGCGGCCCTTGCCGCCGCAGGCTGCGGGGATGCAATATCCCGCCCGCCGCAGCGCGGAGAGCAGCGTCTCCCCTGCTTCGAACGGGACCGGCGTGATTTTCGCCCCCTGCTGAACTTGAATGCTTGACACGATCTTCCCCCACCCATATAATAGATAAATAATGTATAAATAGTATTTTATGCAGAAATAAATTTCCTTGTCAAGAGGCATTGCTTATGACAGACCTTCTCACCCTCGCCCGCGAGGTCGGCTTCTCCCAGTGCGCACCGGTGAATATGGATGCACTCGATCCGCTTGAAGCCGTTCGCGACATGCGCAAAGCTGACCGCTGCGGCCGCTACGGCAAAAGCTGGAGCTGCCCACCCGCCTGCAGCACACTCGAGCAGGCAAGGGCGCAAATCAAGCGCTATTCACAGGGGATTTTGGTGCAGAGCACCGCGCAGCTCGAGGATGAATTTGATTACACTGGTATGACGTCGCTCTTGGAGGCGCATAAAAAGCGCTTTTCGACCTTCGCCCGCCAGGCGCGGCTCTTATATCCCCACTGCCTGCCGCTGACGGCGGGCACCTGCACGCTCTGCCATACCTGCACCTATCCGGACCGTCCCTGTCGACATCCCAAGCAGAGGCTTTCTTCGATGGAGGCCTACGGACTGTTCGTCAGTGACGTCTGCGTCCGCTCAAACCTCGCCTACAACTATGGTCCCCGCACTTTGACCTACACAGCCTGCGTGCTGTATTGATAAAGGAGATCTTCCCCGTGTCTACCCCGAAAGGAATTTTTCTTGAACTCATCAAGCCCGACGGCCAGCCCGAGCGTCAGCTCTGCCAGTATGAAGCGCTGCACATGTGCCTCACGGACCCCATCAACACCTATCTTCGCGGCAACCGCAAGCGCGGCTCCGTGAGCAAGGACCGCTGGGGCACGACCATCAATTTTCCCGAGGACGCGCCCGGCCCCATCCCCGTCCACACACCGGAGCTGACGGTCTGTCCCGATGTGACGCACTGGAAGGACACCGTCCACGTTCCCGATCTGAGTGTCTGCTCCGAGGGCTGGGAGGAGTGCCGCACGCGCTCGCGCGCCGCCGCGGACGCCGGGGGCAAGCTCCTCGCCGGCTTCATGGGCACAGGCATTTTTGAGCAGTGCCACTTCCTCATGGGCTTTGAAGATACGCTGACCGCGCTCTACGAGCATCCCGACGAGATGCACGCGCTCATCGAGACGATCACGCAGTACCGTCTCGACTATGTCCGCCGTCTGATCGACGGCCTGCAGCCCGATGTCATCTTCTCCCACGATGACTGGGGCACGAAAAATGCCCTCTTTATGAAGCCCGACATGTGGCGCGAGTTTTTCAAGGAGCCCTACCGCCGCTTTTATGGCTACATCCGCTCGCGCGGCGTCATCGCCATCCACCACGCCGACTCGTACCTCGTCCCCATCGTGGACGACATGGCCGAGATCGGCATTCAGGTCTGGCAGGGCACGCTGCCGGAGAACGACATCCCCGCCCTCCAGCGCCACTTAAGCGGCAAGCTCACGCTTATGGGCGGCTTCGGCGCGGCCATCGACCGCGCGGATGCGCAGCCGGATGAAATTCTCGCCTACGCAAGGGACGCGCTCGCGCGCTATAGCCCCGGCGGGCACTTCATCCCCTCGATCACCTATGGCCTTGCCGGTACGGTCTTCCCGCACGTGGATCAGTACCTCGATCAGGCCGTGAACGAGTACAACGCGGGGCTGCACATTCCCGTCACGCCGCTCCCCGCCGTGCCGAAGCGTGAGATCGGTGCCGCAAAGGCCGAGGTGGTGCAGGCCGCAGCCTCCGCGCAGGAGTCCGCCGATGTGTTCGAGAACATCGCCCGCGCGCTCGAGCGCGGCCAGCAGAAAAAGCTGCTCACCCTCTGCCAGCAGGCACTCGATGAGGGCCACAGCCCGAGTGACATTCTCTCTGAGGGCATGATCGTCGGCATGAACCGCCTCGGCGAGGCGTTCTCCGCCAACCGCGCGTTCGTTCCCGAAATGCTCATGGCCGCGCGCTGCATGTCCGCCGCCACGGAACTTCTGAAGCCCCTGATGGTCGGCGAGGGCACCGAGCCCGTCGGCCGCGTGTGCCTCGGCACCGTGAAGGGCGACATGCACGACATCGGCAAGAATCTCGTCCGCATCATGATGGAGGGCAGCGGCATCGAGGTCTTTGACCTCGGCGTAGACACGTCGGCGGAGCAGTTCGTCAGCACCGCCGTGGAGAATCACTGCGGCGTGATTGCCTGCTCGTCGCTGCTGACCACCACGATGGAGGAAATGCGCGAGGTCGTCAAGCTCGTCCACGAGCGCGGCCTGCAGGACCAGATCAAGGTCATGGTCGGCGGCGCGCCCATCAGCCAGAGCTTCTGCGACGAGATCGGCGCAGATTACTACGCCGAAGACGCCGGTGCCGCCGCCCGCGAGGCGGTGAAGATCCTGAAAGTGCAGAAGGCGTCGTAAACAATTACAATACATCAAAAAGGTCCCGTCCGAAGACGGGACCTTTTTCTATGCATTCTGTTGTACGGTACGTGTCCTTACTTGCCCGCGTACTCGACCAGCATCTCGAAGAAGTTCAGGCAGGTCTCATAGTCGCACAGGGCCTTTTCGGGGGTCTTGGTGTAAAGCACGAACTTGCAGTCATTCTCGGGGTGGAACTGCACGCCGAGGCAGAACGTCTTATCCTGACGCTCGACCGCCTCGATGATCTCCACACCGTCGATCGTCGCCGTGCTGACGACGGTGAGGTTCGTGCCCTCAACGCCGCCGACCGCCTGGTGGTGCCAGGAGGAAACGTTCTTCAGCTCCGTGGAGCCGACGATCTTATAGAGCCACTTGGAGGCGTCCTTATTGATGGTCACATCGTGGCGGGCATAGGTGCGGTCAGGCGCGTCGGCCGGCATTCTGTGCGTATCGTTGTAGGTCTTCCCCTGCTCCTTATAGTAGTTGGGGATATCCTGGATGAACGTGCAGCCGGAGACGATGGACATCACCTGCTCACCGCGGCAGACCGCGAACGTCGGCACGTCCTTTTCAAGGCAGTAGGCCATGAGCATGTAGTCGGAGATATCGCGCGTGGCGTTGATCTCTTCGCCCTCGTTCTTTTCCTTCTCGGGGACCTTGAACAGAGACGGGCTCACATCCTCGCCGCCGGTGAAGAAGACGCCGTCGATGGCCTGCATCACAGCGCCGACGTTGCTGGCCGTGAGATCCTTTTCCTTCACCTTGTCAGCGTATTCCTGCTTGAGCATGCCGCTCTCTTCGAGATACGCGGACTCGATCTTGCCCTCGGCATCGTACTTCACGGCCGTGCTCGTCACCTGATCGAGCTCGACGGGGATAGCGCCGACGGTCTTGAAGATCGTCTTGTGGGAGTCGTAATTCTGGCCGTTGTAGGACCAGCTGATGCCGATGACCGGCTTGTCCGCGATCGCCGCGGCATTCTTGAGCATCTGCTCGAGCATCGCCGTCGTCACGGGCTTAGACGCCTCGTAAGTCAGGCCGTCCATCAGGCCGGACCAGACGGCCATATCGTCATAGTCCGCGGGCCAATCCTTCAGCAGCGCCTTGTCCAGACCGGTGCTGCGCAGGATCATCGCGGCCGCTTCCAACTGCGTAACGGCTGCGTCGGGCGCAAATGCGTCCTTGCTGACGCCGTTGACAATGCCCTTGGAGTAGGCGAGGTTGATCGCGCCTTCAAACTTGCTGCCCTCGGCAACATCCTTGAATGCGCTCGCATCCTTGGCGCTCGCTTCCGCCTGTGCGGCGAGGCCCATGTTCTTGATGACCTCCTGCGTCACTTCGGCGCGGGTCATCGAAGCGGCGTTATCATCTGCAAAGGCGGTGACGGAGAGACTGAGCGCGAGAACAAGTGCCAGGATCAGGGACGTTGCTTTCAGAGACAATCTTTTCATACAAATTCTCCTTCGTTCGATATTGGGCGGCACGCGCATGCCGCTCTACCGCCATGATAACGAGGCAAAGTGAAAATAGCAAGTCCAAGTTGCGGCAAATTGCATTTTTAGCCACTGTATACAACATATCGACTCCTTTCCCCGTACGACATGCACAATCGCTTTTGCGTTCCTGCAATTTTCACTTTTCACCCAGGCAATGTATGATTTCTCCCCTGCCCTTGTTTTTACGAGTCAATCACGGTATACTATAAAGTAGCATTGTCCCATTTCATCAGGAAGGAAATATTCTATGGATATCAAATTTTCCGGCTCGGACGCCGGCGGCTTTCAGTTCGACCCGAACTCCGCGCCCAAGCCCAAACGCGAGCGCAAGCCCCGCAAATCGATTGGCAGCAAGGGCGGCCGCATTGCGGTCAACACGCTCGTCACGCTGCTTGTCGGCGCAGTCTTCTTCTACGTGCAGATGCCCGCCATCAACCTGCATGCCGAAGAGTTCTACGGTTTCGTGCTGCTGCTTTGCGTCACGTACTGCATCTGCGCGCTCTTCACCTCCGGCTTTCAGGGCACGGGGGCCAAGGGCTACTTCACGTTCGTCAAAAAGCAGTGCACCGTGCCCTTTATCGTCATGGCGCTGATGATCGTCACGGCGCTCGTCGGCGCGCTGACATCGTGGGTCGTGCTGCGGGCCAAGGACTATCAAGCGCTGCTGCCGATTGACAGCGGCAGCTTTGCAAGCGAAATTGAAGAGGTCTCGTATGACCGCATCCCGATGCTCGACCGCGACAGCGCCGAAAAGCTCGGCGACCGCAAGCTCGGCGAGCTGGCCGACATGGTCTCGCAGTTCGAGGTCGCGGAAAACTACACGCAGATCAACTACCATGGCCGCCCCGTGCGCGTCACGCCGCTGCGCTACGGCGACATCATCAAGTGGTTCAACAACCGCTCGGAGGGGCTGCCCGCCTATCTTATCATCGACATGGTCACGCAGAACGTCGAGGTCGTGCGCCTTGACGAGGGCATGAAGTACACGACCGCCGAGCACTTCTCCCGCAACCTCTACCGTCATCTGCGCTTTGCGTACCCGACCTATATGTTTGAAGAACCGGTCTTCGAGATCAACGAGGACGGCACGCCCTACTGGGTCTGCGCCAAGAAGGAAAAGACCATCGGCCTGTTCGGCGGCACGGACAACCACGGCGCGGTGCTCGTCAACGCCATCACGGGCGAGAGCGAATACTATGAAGAGCCGCCCGCGTGGGTCGACCACGTCTACTCCGCCGAGCTCATCATCGAGCAGTATGACTACTATGGCCAGTATCACAATGGCTTCTGGAATTCGATCTTCGGCCAGCGCGACGTGACCGTCACGACCGACGGCTACAACTACCTTGCCGAGGGCGACGACGTCTATCTCTACACGGGTGTCACGAGCGTCGGCGGCGACGAGAGCAACATCGGCTTCCTGCTCTCCAACCAGCGCACAAAGGAGACAAAGTACTATCCCTGCGCAGGCGCGACAGAGTACAGCGCCAGGGACAGCGCCGAGGGTCAGGTGCAGAACCTGCGCTACAACGCGACGTTCCCGCTGCTGCTGAACATCGCCGAGCAGCCGACGTACTTCATGGCGCTCAAGGACGCGAGCGAGCTCGTCAAGATGTACGCGATGGTCAATGTCAACCAGTACCAGATCGTCGCCACCGGCGCAACGGTCGCCGACTGCGAGGCGAACTACCGTCAAATGCTGCTCAAAAATAACCTCATCTCCGACGATCAGGGCTCCATCGACGTCACGCCGAGCGATTATAAGAGCGTCGAGGGCACGATCGCCGAGATCCGCACGGCGGTCGTAGATGGCAACAGCATCTACTTCCTGCGCTTTGACGGCGAGAGCGCCTTCTCCGTGCGCATGAGCGCGGCTGAGGTCGCCTATGCGCCGCTGCTGAACGTCGGCGACCGCGTGTGCGTCTACTACCGCGACGGCTACGTCACGGAAAACTGGATCGAAGCGGCCGACGTCGAGCTGCTGGATGGCAGCGCCCAGAGCGCACCGCCCGTAGAAACCAGCGTTTCGACTGAGGACAGCGCGGATCCCGTCGAAAACGCACAGGAAATGCCGTAAAGCGGCGGCAAAGCACTTTCTATTACAAATTTTGATAGGGGTGGCGACACCCCTATCTCTTTTTGGAATGCATTGCACAAAAATGCAAGATTATGAGCAGTTTTCCTCGATAAAATAACCACTTTGAAAGTCGGCTTGCATCAATCTAATATGTTTTATTAAAAAAGTTAAAGTTTTTTGTCCATTTTTCTGCCAAATGCACAAAAAGTCAGAAAGAATTTCTTGCACAGCGCCAATAGCGTTTTGCTTGAGAATTTTTTCCTTTGGTGATAAACTCATAGACAAGATGGCTGAACCATCAAGCCCTGATTTTCAGGGTAATTTTAGAGGAGGCTACTTATCATGAACGCTTACATTGAGAGAGTTCTTGCCGAGACCAAGGCCAAGAACGCGAATGAGCCCGAATTCCTGCAGACCGTCGAAGAAGTCCTGTCTTCCCTCGAGCCGGTCATCAACGCCCACCCCGAGTACGAGAAGGCCTGCCTGCTTGAGCGCATGGTCGAGCCCGAGCGCACCATCGAGTTCCGTGTTGTCTGGATGGACGATAACCTTCAGTATCACGTCAACCGTGGTTACCGCGTGCAGTACAACGCGGCCCTCGGCCCCTACAAGGGCGGCCTGCGTTTCGCTTCCAACGTTAACCTTTCCATCATCAAGTTCCTCGGCTTCGAGCAGACCTTCAAGGATGCTCTGACCTGCCTGCCCATCGGCGGTGCCAAGGGCGGTTCCGACTTCTCCCCCATCGGCCGCAGCGACGGCGAAGTCATGCGCTTCTGCCAGGCTTTCATGACCGAGTTCCATCGTCACATCGGTCAGGACATCGACTGCCCCGCTGGTGACGTTGGTGTCGGCGGCCGCGAGGTCGGTTATCTGTACGGCCAGTATCGCCGCATCGTCGGCGCTGCCGAGTTCGGTGCTATGTCCGGTAAGGCTGTCTGCACCGGCGGTTCCATCCTCCGTCCCGAGGCTACCGGTTTCGGCGCTGTCTATTATCTGCGCGAAGTCCTGAAGCACGACGGCAAGGAAGTCAAGGGCATCCGTGTCGCCATGTCCGGCTACGGCAACGTGGGCTGGGGCATCATGAAGAAGATCGACGAGCTCGGCGGTAAGGTCACCTACTTCGCTGGTCCCGACGGCTACATCCACGACCCCGATGGCGTCTGCGGCGAAGAGAAGCTCAACTTCATCCTCGAGATGCGCGCCAAGGATCCGATGCACTGCAAGCCCTACGCTGACAAGTTCGGCGTTGAGTTCGTCGAGGGTCAGAAGTGCTGGGGCGTCAAGGACGTTGACGTTTACATGCCCGCCGCCACCCAGAACGACGTCAACATGGAGTGGGCGAAGAAGATCGCTGAGTCCGGTGTTCCCTACTACATCGAGGTCGGCAACATGCCCACCACCAACGATGCTCTCGCTTTCCTGATGGAGCAGAAGAACCTCACCGTCGCTCCTTCCAAGGCTGTTAACGCCTGCGGCGTTTCCGTCTCCGAGCTCGAAATGGCTCAGAACGCTCAGCGCATCTACTGGAGCGCTGAGGAAGTCGACGCCAAGATGGAGTCCATCATGAAGAACATCTATGATGCTTCTGTTGAGGCTGCCGAGCGCTATGGCCTGGGCTACAACCTGGTCGCCGGTGCTAACATCGCTGGCTTCCAGAAGGTCGCCGATGCCATGATGGCTCAGGGCATTTTCTAATCGAAAATCCCTCACGACTTTCTCGTGCCGCACATCTGTGCGCATGAACCAACAAGAAAAAGGCATCCTGCTTTCGCAGGATGCCTTTTTTGTTGTCCTCAGGTGTTGTCGCGGCTGATGGGCTTTCGCACCAGCAGCGCAAGCAGCGCCTTTTTGTCGAGCGGACAGAGCGGATAGAGATACCCCTTCCCCACGATCGGCTTCGTCGCCGCGAGCAGCACGACGATCACGATGCACCCGAGCACCAGCCCGATCCAGTCCAGCGCGCCGACAAACAGCAGCAGCATCAGCCGCAGCAGCTTGAAGGCATAGCCGAGCTCATAGCTCGGCTGGGCGAAGTTCGCGATGGCGACGAACGCCATGTAGGCCAGCACCTCCGGCACGAGCCAGTGCGCCTGCACGGCGAAATCACCGAGCACGAGCGCGCCGAGCATGCTGAACGAGTTTGAGAACACATCCGGCGTGTTGAGCGAGGCGAGCTTCAATAGGTCGACGATGAACTCCGCCAGCAAAAGCTGCACGAGCAGCGGCACGGAGTAGTCGCTGTCGATGGCCAAAAACTCAAGCCCCGCCTGCGTGCGCGCGGGGTCCTTCACAAGCAGGAACCACACGGGCGTGATGAACATCGTGAGCAGGAACACCACGATGCGCAGAATGCGCAGATACGTCCCGATCAGCGGCGGAAAGTAGAAGTCGTTTGCCTCCTGCACAAAGTCGAAAAAGTGCGTCGGCAGGATCATCGCCGCGGGCGAGTTGTCCACGAGCACGACGATGTCACCTTCCATGACGCAGGCCGTCGCGGCGTCGGGCCGCTCAGTGTATCGCACCTTGGGAAACGGCGTCCACCACTGCTTCTTGCCCATCATCGCCTCAGCGATGCTCTCCTGGCTCATCGAGACCGAGCGCACATCGATCTTTGCAAGCTTCTGCCGCACCTCGTCGAGCAGCTTTCTGTCGACCTTGTTTTCCAAATAGCAGAGCACCACGTCCGCGCGCGAGCAGTCCGACACCTTGTGACCTTCGAGCGTAAGCTGCGGGTCGCGAATGCGGCGGCGCAGCAGCGCCGCGTTGGCAACAAGCGTTTCGATGAACCCGTCGTGCGCACCGCGCAGCACCTTGCCCGACGACGGCTCCTCCACCCCGCGCGCGGGATACTGCTTCGCGTCGATCAGCGCGCACTCGTCATAGCCCTCGACCAGCAGCGCCATCTTGCCCAAAAATACGCTTGTCACCGTGTTTTTGACGTTTTGCTCGGCGTTTACCTCGTTGAATGTGATGTATCGGTCGATGAACTGCTGCATCGTCTGCGCGTCGCTGACGTCTCTGAGCGGCAGCCAGAAGCTCAGCATCCGCTCAATAACCGCGTCGTCGCCGTAACCGTCCACCACCCACATCCGCGCCCGCCTGCCGCCGACATACAAGTCGCGCGAGATCATATCAAAGCACCGCCCCACGCCAAGCAGATCATCCAGCGCGCGGGTGTTTTCCTCGTAGTTTGCCGAAAAAAGCTCCATAACCGCCCTCCGCCACATAATTTTCCTTATTATGCTCATGAGCGGAAATTTTATGCCGCACGGGTGGCAGATTTTCCCTGCGCCGCGCAGGGGACGTGGGAAAGGGGGCCATTCTCTCACGTGAGAGAATGGCCCCCTTTAAATCCCCCAAGAGAACGCGAGGGGAGTTCCCCTCGACCCCCGACATCGACAGCTTTAGGCTTGAAGAACTGCTCAGCCTGCGGAATCGGGTGCGGTGTACATGGCTTCGCCATGAATCCCTGCGATTCGTGACAACTCGCAACCGCGCCTTACTACCGTGAGGCGCGTGTGACGTTTGCACGGCGGCAGACTGCCTGCGGAATGTGGCATTGCTGCACTCGCCACATTCTGGAGACTGGCGATAGACGGTGATTGGGCTATACTCCTACAAGATGGGCAGAGCGGCACCCGCAAGGGGTGTGCCGCATCCGTAAGGCAGCAGAGCCGCCAACGGCTGCGCAACAGCGGATGATAGGAGCAGAGGCAAATCGTCTTGCAATGCTAACGCGGCAGCGCCGCGCGCATGGCAGTACAATCGGCAAGCATTGCAGCTCTTCGAGCTGCTCGCTTGCAATGGGAATTTTCTCTGGGAGGGTGTAAGGGAGGGATATCTCTTTTTGAAAAGAGATATCCCTCCCTTATCCGTTCCCCGCGTCAGGCGGGGAGCATATCAAACTTCTTTATTAAAGTAGAAGAACTTCTCGTCCTCTCCCTTCTTCCTCATGCAGGAAGAAAGCATCTTATAAGAAGCGTCGTTCTCCTTGAAGCACTTGGCGACGACGTGTCCCAGGTGGCGCTGGTAGAGGCCCCATTCGGCCACGGCGCGGAACGCTTCGACGCCGTAGCCCTGTCCGCCGTATTCCGGCGCGATGCGGCAGCCTTCCTCCGCGCCGCCCTTGCCGTCGAAACGGTAGAGCAGCACCTCGCCGATGCACTTGCCGTCTAAACGGATGGCAAAGTTGATGGCGCGCTTTTTGGTAAAGTCCTCTCGCACAACGTCGAGGAAATAAGAGTCTAAGTCTTCACCCTTCCAGTCGGTGCGGTAGTCGTAGCCCCACCACTTGTTGCGCTCATCGTCGAGGCAAAGCGCGTTGTAGGCCTCGCGGTCCTTGTCGGTAAAGGCCGAAAGTGTCAGGCGCTCGGTCTTGAGCGTCGGGATCTCGTCCAAGTCCTCCAGCTCGTTTTTCACATCAAAGCAGAACTTCTCCGCGAGCTTGCATGGCAGATACTGGAGCTTCGAGGTGCGAAGGCCGCGGTCGCCCGCATCGTCCTCGCGGTTGAGGTACCTGACGCCATCCACCGCGTAGCAGCGGGCGAACTCCTGCACCGTCGCGGGATAGACGCCCTCGTAGCCGTAGAGCGCCTTTTCGATGTGGACGTGCAACGTTTCGCCGCAGCGCTCGGCCATCGCAACCGAAATGAGCCGCCCCTCATATTCCATACCGCCGACGTAGAGCCACGACGCGCCCGTCAGGCGCAGCATCGTCTTAGCAAGCGCCAACTCCTGCCTGGCCGACTGCGAGGTCTTTTCAAACACCTCCGTATAGTCCTGCCAGAAGCGCTCGATCAGCGGCAGATCATCCTTCCCCAGCGCACGGAACTGCGCCTCGGGATAGAGTTTGCGGAATTTGTTGACGTGGTTGCGCTGGCCGCTGTAATGGCGGCCCGGGAACTCGCGCAGATCGTTCGCCTCGTAAATATAGTCGCGCCAGGAACGAAAATTGTTGAGGTGGAAGCGCGGATAGCGCTCTAAGAGCTTCGCCGCCTTCTCCTTTGGCACGACGGACAGCTCGAGCGAGATACCCTGCTCCACGCAGTAATCCTCAATGGCGCAGAGCGCGGCCTCCTCATCGCCGTCCGGTCCCGGCACGGGATAGTCGAAGCAGGGCTTGCCGTCGATGCAGTTTTTCACGATCAGGCAGCCCGCTGCCTCAGCGTACTGCGGGTGCAGATGCCCGCGCCACATCAGCTTGACGAGCGCGGAATACTCGCATAATTGGTAGTTGCAATCCTTATAATAGCGGCGCAGGCGGGAAAGATCCCGCTGCGCAACGGGTTTGAATGTCAGCATGGAAAACCTTTTTCTCCTTTTCGAGTCGTATCGATTATTTTACCCGTTTTTGCGCCGCGTTACAAGCCCTTTTTCATTTGGGTTCCAGCTCGGCGAGCACTGTCTGCGCGCACTCAAGGAACTGCTGGAGCGACGCCTGCCGCCCCTCGCCCGCGCGCACGGCCATGCCGAGCTCGCGCGCCGACTTGGGCTCCACCGGCACGAGCAGAACGCCGTCGCCGCGTCCTCGCAGCGTCAGCTCCGTCATCATGCTCACACCGAGACCGTGCTCGACCATGCTGATGACCGTCGGGTCGTCCACTGCCGTCGGCAGGATGTGCGGCTTGACGCCCACGCGGTTGAAGATGCGCATGATGTCCTTGTCAAAGCCCTGCGCAGGCATGATGAAATCGCGCCCGTCGAACTCGCTCAGCGGATACCCCGTGCGCCCGTCGATGGGATAGTCCTTGGGCAGCACGGCATACATCGTGTCGTCTCGCAGATGGATCCACTCGTAGCCACTCTCCTCTTCCTGATGGCTGACAAAGATGACATCCATCTTCCCCTGCGCCAAAAGCTCATAGGGGCTGCGGATGTGGTCGGCCATGCGGATGTCGACATCAACGTCGGGCTGCTCCTCGCGAAAGCGTCGGATGATGCTCGGCAGCCAGTGCATAGCCATGCTGGCGAATGCGCTCACGCGGATGACCTCGCTGCGCGAGGACGCCACCTGGGCGATCGTGCTGTCAAGCCGCGCGTTGGCCTGCAAAAATTCGCGGATGGCGGGTGCTACGCGCTCGCCGTCCTTCGTCAGTCGGACGCCGCCGCGCCCGCGCTCGAGCAGCGTGAAGCCGACCTCGCGTTCGAGGGAATTCATCATGTGCGTCAGGCCGGACTGCGTGTAGCCCATCACCTCCGCCGCCTTGGTAAAGCTACCGAGGTCTACCGCCATCAGCAGCGCTTCTAACTTTTTGCTCTCCATAGGATATTCCTTTCCTATTAGTATTCGGCATGTTTGGATTATAATATATCCTCGCGCCGTATGCAAGCGGAATTCTCGTTTTCAGCTCCTTTTTACAAACTTTTTCCATCATCTGTCATACAGGTTGGTCTTTTTTGTCCGCCTGCTGCGTAAAATAGAGCCTGAGGTGATGATCTTGAAACGACGTTTCGCGCTCTTGCTGCTGTTTTTGTTGACTTTTCTTGCACTCTGCTTTTCCTGCGCCAAAGACGGCCAAGCTGTCGCCGTCTCGGCCCCATCCCAACTGCGGCGCTGCATTGCGCTGACCTTTGACGACGGCCCTTCCCCGCAGACGACCGCAGCTCTGCTCGACGGGCTCAAGGAGCGCGGCGCGCACGCGACGTTCTTCCTCATCGGCGAGCAGATCGCGGGCAACGAAGATCTCGTCCGCCGCATGAAAGACGAAGGCCATCAGGTCGGCGGCCACAGCTACACGCACATCCGTCTTGACAGCGCTGACGCCGCTGCACTCGCCGAAATCCAGAAAACGGACGAGACGCTGCGCGCCATCCTCGGCGACGGTGACTACTGGCTGCGCCCACCCTGGGGCTTTGCGAGCGACGCGCTCAAAAGCGCCGTCTCCGTCCCGCTCATCTACTGGACGCTCGACACGATGGATTGGAGCGTGCGCAACAGGGACCTCGTCGCGCACCACATCATCGAAAACGCCAAAAGCGGCGATATCGTTCTCCTGCACGACCCATATGACACGAGTGTCGAGGCCGCACTTCAGACCATCGACGTTCTTAGTGAGCAGGGCTACGAGTTCGTTACGCTCGAAGAGCTGTTTTCCAACGCCGGCGTCACGCCGCAGGCCGGACACTTCTATCTGCGCGCGGATGAAGAAGTCCCGTGGTGAGGTCTCGACAAAATTTTTGAAAAAATTTCAAATTAGGGCTTGCATTTTCCGGACTGGCGTGCTATTCTATCTAAGCTGACATTGAGCAGTACACATCATCCGGGTGTGGCGCAGTTGGTAGCGCGCTTGACTGGGGGTCAAGAGGCCGTGAGTTCAAGTCTCGCCACTCGGACCAAGTAATGATAATCCGAACTACATTATCCAAGTGGGTAGTGTGTTCGGATTTATCATTTCTATCGAGAATATATTATAGCATGTAGATGGCAAGGGCAGGAGCATCTCTGCTCTTGTCTTTTTCTATAAATCAATATATAGTTATATAAACTAATCAAAGGAGGCGCGTCATATGAAAAAATCATGGTGGAAAGTTCCTTTATATTGTATGGTTGCAAGCT
>ERZ809074.1402-NODE-1402-length-31550-cov-14.671376_pt1 | contig 31550 bp, 24 predicted proteins | sample MGYA00520795_ERZ809074 | MGnify/ENA primary metagenome ERZ809074 (study PRJEB31570, sample SAMEA3212989) | Homo sapiens | biome: human-gut; feature: human gut; material: fecal | place: Sweden | collected 2011 ...
TATTTGGTTGGAAACTGATACTTAAAGCTGTTTTATTAAAGAAATATACTATATAACAATTGTAATCTATTATACGTTGACTGCTTCATCAAGACAAATTTTTATGAATCAGTCAACTTTTCTATTTTATAAAATTACATAAAATACGGAATCGGAAGAGAAATATAATACGAATAGAGTATATCGCTGTGGATAGGTAAGAGAATATTCAAGCAAAAATATATGGCAGACTATGAATACGTATTGTAAACAAAGGAGTAAAGGTATAAGATTAAATAGAGTAACGGTTTCCGAAATTTATGATGGAATAAAAATCCGACGATATGCCGAGGAAAGGAAAAAGTATTAAAAAAGTCCGATAACTTAAATGCTATAAGAAAAATGTGTTTGTTTACAACGGACAGGATGAGAGTAGAAAAAACGATATGGTATGTATTGACGACGGATAAGGGAATCTGGTAAAATAAAACGACGGACGGAATTTATTTATGATAATAGGGAGTATTAGGCGTAAAATATAAGGGCAAATATTATATTGCAAAAATATATTTGAGAAATATCATAGGATTACTTGACGGTGATAGAAAGAGTATTATAAAATATGACATTTGGGGAAAACTAAAGTATTGAATGAGAAGGAAAATAAGCTAATGGTGGTAAAAATTGACTTGAATCAAATCCGTGGTTTCAATCCGTTCCTCTATCGGGAATATTACTTGCCACAAAAATAAAGCTATACTATCTGAAGACGAGGTATTACGATCCGGAGATAGGTCGGTTCATGAATGCGGATGACGTGCAGTTGTTATCGACGTTTGCGGAAGAAGTCAATGGCATTATAAACTTAAAACCTTGATAGACAATAGAGTTTTAAAAATTATAAAATATTAAAATATATGAGAAAACTCCCCGATTCTTTTTATAAAGAAGCGGGGAGTTGGTGCCCGTGGCCGGACTTGAACCGGCACGATGTTTCCATCGAGGGATTTTAAGTCCCTTGCGTCTGCCTATTCCACCACACGGGCAAAAATATTGAAAGGTCCCTTTAAAAGAACGTCAGTCTTTACGGCTTGCAAATTTATTTACGACGTTTTCTTTTAATATCATTATAGATAATTATGTCAAAAGAATGAGATCATAAAAATTTTCAATATATAAAGTTTTTACTCTATTTATAAGTCATGAAAAAGTATAGCATAGTTTGAGAAAAAAGTCAATAAAATTTGTTGGAAAGCTGTGCGGTTTTGTAATTATTTTACTTGACTGATGGCGAATTTCCGGTAAATAAACGAAAAAGAGCATAATGCCACCTGTGAGTTTTTTGTGGAAAAAGAAAATGAAACCAAATATCCTTATTATCGAAGCGCCGAGTGAATAAACGGCGCCTTTTTTTTCCAAAAATAGCATATAGGAACAGGCAAAGGAAAGAGCGAAAACAGTTTTTATATAAAATCCAAGATTTAAGAGAACTCTCTTTTTTGTTTGGCTTCCGCTTCATTTCTGTATTGATTGGGCGTAAGCCCCGCATATTTTTTAAAGAACACAAGAAATTGAGGCACGTAATTAAAGCCGCATTCGTAAGAAATATTCGTTATCGAGAGTGTGGAATGCTCCAAAAGCTTTTTCGCGTAATCGATCTTTTTATCCAAAATATATTTTTTCGGCGTTTTTCCCGTTTTTTCTTTGAAGAGAATACGAAAATAATCGGGCGTATATCCCGCAATGGAGGCAAGCTCGTTTACATTCAGTTCGGTACGGAAATACTCGTCGATATAACGCAGGGCAAAATCGATGGAAAATTTTTCAGCCATAGGCGGCAGCAAACTGCGTTTAAAATGGTACAGCAGAATTTCAAGATAACTTTGGATGGCGTCGAGATAACCGAATTGCTTTTCGGCAACTTCCTTGCGGATGGCGGCGACAGCGTTGAGCATCGTCATATTCGTATGTTGCAGCACTTGATTGAATGCGAATACCTCTTTGTCGGTAGTAAAACCGATTGCCATGATCTTACTGTAACCCGTATGTTTTTCGCCGTGCGAGGTCTGCGGCGGAATTAAAAAAATCTGGTTGGAACGGAAATTAATAACTTTATTTCCATCGATGACACATTCTCCCGTCGCATCGAGGTAGACCACAAGTTCGTAGCAGGAATGAAGATGGGGCTTGATAATCCTGTCTTTCGTGTAATTTCTGATAAAAATAAATTTAATTTCGGTCATTTTTCCCTTAGACTCCTTGCAATCATTGTAGTACATAACGGCAAGTTTGTCAATACCCTGCGGGAAAAAACAGAAAGAGAAAATATCGGAAAAGCATAATTTTTTATCGTTTTTTGTGATTGCTTATTTTCGAGGCGTTGTATTAAAATAAAAACAAGAGAAGGCTTTGGGAGAAACCGCTATGAAAAAACTTTTTAAGAAAGAATCGAAAAGGGGTTGGACGGCGAATGAAAAGCAAATTTATATAATGGCTTGCGCGGGCGTCGCTTTCCTTCTCGTCTTTTCTTATCTTCCTATGTACGGCGTGTTGCTGGCGTTTAAAAACGCCAATAAAGCGTTGGATCTGCAAAAGGCGCTTTTTAATGCCGATTGGGTGGGCGTCGCCAATTTCAAGGAGTTCTTGACAGATAAAAAATTTATCGACGTCTTCATCAATACGATAGGTCTGAATCTGTTGATGTTGCTCATCAATTTTCCCGCGCCCATTCTTTTTGCGCTGCTCATCAATGAGGTGCGAGTCCGCCTGTTCCGCAATTCCGTGGTGACGATCGCCAGTTTTCCGCATTTCATTTCCTGGGTGATCTTCGGGGGCATTTTTATTTCCCTGACGGATATGACGACGGGCGTCATCAATCCCATCCTCGAATTTTTCCGTTTGTCCAGCAAGGCGAATCCCGTGGATCTCAGGCTTCCGCAATATTTCTGGGCGGAAATGATCATCGTTTCGCTGATTAAAAACGTGGGATGGGGGTCGATCGTCTATATCGCCGCGATCGCGGGGATCGATTCGCAGATTTACGAGGCTGCGAAAATCGACGGCGCCAATCGTTTGCAGACCGCCGTCAGAATCACCGTACCGCTGATCGCTCCCACGATTACCGTTTTTCTGCTCCTGAATATTTCCAAACTTCTCGGAAACTCGTTCGAACAATTTTATTCCATGCAGACGACGGCGAATTTGTCGAGAAGCGAAGTGCTTGCCACGTATATCTACTCCACGGGCTTCGGCAGGAGGAAATATTCTTACGCGGCGGCGATGGGTCTGTTCGATTCGGTGATTTCGCTGGCGCTCCTCATCGTCAGCAACGCCATCAGTAAAAAAACGACGGGGAGGGGACTGTTTTGAGAAAAAAGAAAATTTATCCTTTCGACATCTTTAACTATGCCCTGCTTATCCTGTTTGCAATCGTCACCCTCTATCCCTTTTGGTACGTAATCATCGGCTCCGTCACCAACGGACTCGTTTACGAATTGGGCGGGGTATGGCTTTTGCCGAAAAACTTTACGACCGCGAATTTTTCCGTCGTCCTTCACGACGACAGACTGTGGGTGGCATTCAAAAATACTATTGTAAGAACGGTATTCGGGACGGCCGTCGCGCTTTTGTTCACTTCCATGGTCGCTTATGCCATGAGCCGAAAGGAACTCAGGCACAGGAAGGTGTTTCGCGCCGTGAATATGTTTACGATGTTTTTTTCGGGCGGCATCGTGCCCTTTTATATGCTCGTCAACTGGATTGGACTGTATAATAACTTCCTCGTCTACATTCTTCCCATGAGTTATTCCGTATATAACATGATCGTGATGTCCAGTTTTTTCGGAAACATCCCCGAGGAACTTCGGGAATCTGCCGTGATGGACGGCGCGGGGGAGTTCAGAGTATGGCTGCAAATCTATATGCCCCTGTCGAAAGCCGTGCTCGCCACCGTCGGGCTGTGGGTGGCCGTCGGACATTGGAACGCCTACATGGCTACGCTCCTCTATACCAATAAGGACAGCCTCATTACTTTGCAGTATTATCTGATGCGCGTCATCAAGGACGCCTCCATGCCCGACGGCATCGACGGCGCGATCGCGGGGGAAATTACCTCCAAAACCGTTTCCTATGCGGCGATCGTAGTGGCTACCGTACCCATCATCTGCGTGTATCCGCTGATCCAAAAGCAATTCGCCAAGGGCGTACTGGTAGGCTCCGTAAAAGGGTAAAAAGGCCCGGGGGACACGATAGAAATAAAAGTAAGGAGAAAAGATTATGAAAGTAAAAGCAAGGGGTATCGCCGTTTTGCTTGCAGCGCTCGTTTCCTTGGCAGCGTTTTCCGGCTGCGGAACGAAAAAACCGGATTTTAACATCGACAGCAGCGTAAAACTGGATCCCGACGTGGACAGCTGGCTGCAAATCGACGAAGACGACGAGGACGTGGAAATTACCTGGTGGGTAGACGCCACCAGCTGGGATTTTTATCAGATCGCTTCCCTGATCGAAAAGCGAACGGGCGTCCGCGTCAATTTCAAAACCGCGCTCAAAGGGGACGGCACGGAGCTTTCCACCATGATCGCGGGGGACAATCTGCCCGACGTGATCACGCTGACGGACGAATCCACGCGCATACAGCTTTTTGAAAGTTACGACGATGAAAAATATCTCTATTCCATCACCGATCTGGCAAACGTATACGCGCCCTCTTTAAACAAGCGCATCCCTTCGGACGCATCTCTCTATCTGAGCGCGTCGGACGGCAAGCTTTACGGGCTTTCCAATAATTTCTATTCCACCGAGGACATGGAGGAATTCAAATCGGAAGGGAACTCGATTTTATCCAATTATGCGATCGAGGTGAGAAAAGATTGGCTGGAAGCGTATATCTCCGCAAGAAAATCGGCGGATCCCTCTTTTGACGAGGACGAGGAAGTGACGACACAGCAGGGCTTCGTGGAGATGTGCAAGTGGGTAAAACAGAAGTACGGGCTGGAAAATTCCAATCCCACCGTGCTTTTCGCGCCCTTCCCGCAGAAAGCGACGAACGGCAGCATTTCCGAAACCGTTTCCTGCCTTTCCGAATATTTCTGCGTCCCACAGGAGGATGCGGAGGGAAATCTCGTATACACTTACGATACGCCGGAATTTCTCGAAGTGCTGCAATTTATGAACGCGCTTTACAGGGAAAAACTCGTATTGAGCGCGAATTTCGGATACAGCTCCGCGGATATCATTTCTCATATCAAAAACGGCAGACCGTTTGCCGTAATCGGCGCCGCGCACAATTATTCCAAAGGCTTTGCGGGAAGGAGCGCCATGGGGTACGACGCGGACACGGGGGAATTCGACGACGCCTATGAATACGTGCCCGTCGTGGTGACGAATCGCGCGGGGGACGCGCCCGTCCTTCTCGATCTCGGCGGCAAGGGATATAGAACGAGCATGATCACCACCAACTGCGCGCGCCCGGACCGCGTGATTAAGATGTTCGACTATCTGATGAGCGAAGAGGGACAGGCGGAATGTTACTACGGGGAAGAGGGCAAAACCTTCCGTTATGTCGTGAAGCCGGGCGAAACGGTGGAAGTGACGAAGCCCGACGGCTCCACGGCTTCGCAGGTCAGCACGTACGGGAAGATCGAATGGACGGATTCCGCGAAGGAAATGCTCGGATCCACGGCGAACACCTGGTACGGCGCGGGACTCAAACAGATCAGCCTTTTGCAAAATCCCATGTACGTCATGATGACTTCGCTCTATTCGGCGGAGATGGACACTTATCAGTTCTATTGCCGCTATGCGATGAAGGCGCCTTTAATCCCTTACACGTATCCCCGTTATACCTTTAAATACCCGCTCGACTTTTCGGACATAAACAGATATTTGGATATCGTCGATATTTCCGAGCAGATAGAGGCGGTGTGGATACGCTATCTGCCCTCTATCGTCATGGCGGGCAGCGCGGCGCAGGCGGAACAGCTGTGGAAGGACGCTTTGAAGGAAACGGAGATTTACGGCGCGGCGGAAAGGACGGAGTTTCATAATCGCTGTTTCAAGAGCTATAAGGAAAAGCTCGGGATAGAGTACGCCTGGGCGCCCAATCGCTCCGATTACAGGGCGGCGGCTGTAAAGCTTCGGGGGTACGCGGCGGAATACGCGAAAGAGATCCCCGACTATATCAAAATCAGCGAGTAAGGAGAAAATATGGAAACGCGCAGAAAAATTATCATCGATACCGATATCGGCGACGATATAGACGACGCCTTTGCGATCCTTTTGGCGGTGCTGTCGGAAAAATTCGAAATTTTGGGCGTCACGACGGTATTCAGAAATTCTCTGCATCGCGGAAGAATTGCCAAGGCGCTTTTAGAAAGCGCGGGGGCGGACGTCCCCGTATACGCGGGCGCGGATGAGCCGATCGACGGAAAGATTCCGACTTTTCCCTTCGAGGATACGGACGCGGACGGGAAGCCCGCGATTCCCCACTATTTCCCCGAAATGGAGGAAGAGAGGACGGAAAAGGCGCCTGCGGAAAATTTTATTCTCGATATGGCGGACTTATATCCGCGGGAAGTATCCATCGTCGCCCTCGCCCCACTTACCAATCTTGCAAAAGCGGCGAAAAAGCGCCCCGACAGTTTTCGAAAGATCAAGGAAATTTTTTTGATGGGAGGGGACGGAAATTTAAATTTTGCCGAATGGAATGTCCGCTGCGATTGCGCCGCCGCGAAAACCGTGTTCGATTTCGGCGTGGATATCCTGCTTTGCGGCTTCGATATCACCTCTTCCGCCCGTCTTTCGCAGGAGGACGTAACGAGGCTTCGGGCGCTGCGCGCCGCGCCGTTTCGGCTGCTTGTCAAAATGATGGATAAATACATAAGCGACTATCGGGAGGAACGCGCGCCCACCATGCACGACCCCCTTGCGCTCTGTATGCTCCTGCTTCCCGACAAATTCGTGTGGGAAAAGAAAAAATTGACTGTTTCTTTAAAAGGCAAGACGCGGGGAATGCTCTGCGCCTGCGACGGGGGCAGGGAAAAGAGTATCGTCGTAAAAGCGGACTGGAAAGGGTTGATTGCCTATATGCTGGAACGCTTCCTTGCCTACGACGCAACCATGAAAGAAAAGGCGTGAAAAACGCCGAAAACAGATAATAAGGAGAAAAACGATGAAAAGAACAACCAAAATTGCCTTAGTGATGTCCGTAATGTTCGCTGTCGGTTTCGGGATCGGCGCGGAACGGGGAATCGCGGCTCTGGCGGAGCGGAAGCAATCCGCCGTGACGGATCGGGGAACCGTATACGAATATCAGACGGGTTCCATGACGCTCGTACAGAACGCGTACGGCGGCTCGATTTTTGCGGATTTCGACGCAGTCAACGTCAACGCCCTCGCCGATGCGCGCCGCTACGCGCTCCTCGCGCCCGAATACACGTACGCCGTAGGCGGCGTCACGCTCACGGGAATAGACGCGCAGGCGTCCGGAAAATATCTCGTTTTGAGGATACATAACCTTCTCTGCGCGGAAAAATCGATAACTATTTCCGTCAACGATACGGCGATGGACAGCGTCGGGTATTATCTCGACGGGCAATACGATTCCGTGCGGGCATACGAAGGGGAAGCCTTAAAACTGCCTGTCTATCAGAATCCGAAGGTGACGAAGGCGAACATGGGCTTTTCGGGTGAAGTGATTATTCCCGTTTCCGCGTTTGCGGGAGTTACGAAAATTCAGAGCATCACTCTTTCCGCGGCGCTCTCTCAGACAAATTTCAACGTGGGAGAAGCGTATCTTGCCGACTTTGACGCCGCGGCGATGACGCTTTCCGACAAAGTATCCGTATGGACGCCCTCGGAAACGAATTGGAAAAGATACGAGGAGAGCCTCGATAAATCGGGAAATTCCTATACGGCGGAGGACATTTTTGCCGTCACGCCCCTGCGGACCGGCGAAAGCATCTTCACGGCTTGCTATGCGCAGAGCGCGCTGGATACCGCCGCGAGAAACTATTTCTTCTGGCAGTTTCCCGAGGAAATGATCGACGGGGAGGATTCGCTGGTACACCTTAAAGACCTGAACGTGAAAGGAATGGCGATCGACGTCGCGGTGCCCGAGGGGACGCCTTCGTTGCAGCTTGCGATACGCCTCGGCGGCGCGGATAATCCCGGGCTCGATTATAAGGACGGCGTCACCGTCTATCAGACGAGCAACGCCCTTGCCAATCAAAGCAGAATTTTGCCCACGGGACTCGTGAAGGGCGGCAATACATCCTATTTGCCCTCGGGCGCGTTCGAAGGGACGATCTATATCCCCTTTACAAAGGATTCGTTTACGGGAAAAAACAACAACGTCGATCCCGACGTCGTGATGCCCGTCATTTGGGTGGATTACAACAACAGCAGTCTTTTGACGGAAAAGGAATCCGTGCGGTTTTCCAATTGCCGTTTCGTGACGGACGACACGCCCTATCAGCCGAATCTGATCACCATGGTAAGCGCCAACGGTCTTTTGGAAGGCTCGGTGGGAGAGGTGCCCGTGGGCAGCGACTCCAACAATAAAGTGCTCGCGGGAACGGAGGTGGCGTTTAAAGTGACGCCCAATAAAGGATACGGCATCTCTTCCGTCACCGTGACGGAGGAAGGAAAAGACCCCGTATCCGTCCAAACGGACGAGGAGGGCGGCTTCGTTTATACGGTCAACGCGCCCGTCACCGTCATGGCGAGCTATGAAATTATGCAGTACAAGGTGACTTACGAACTCAACGGCGGTACAAACGCCGCGGGCAACCTTGCGGCGTATACGTATCTGCGCGGCTTCGAGCTTTCCGATCCCACCAAAGAAAACGCCGAATTTATGGGCTGGTACACGAACCCCTCTTTCCTCGGGGAGGCGGTGACGGAGATCGTGGACGGCACTACGGGCGATCTGACGCTTTACGCCATGTGGAAGGAGAATTCCGCGGGCGGAGATAGCTCCGACGGCTCCTCGTTGAATGGCTCTGCTTCTTCGGACGGCAATTCGGGCGCGGGATGCGGCTCCTCCCTCTTCGGCATGGGAAGCTCTCTGATTCTTCTGCTCGGCGGCGGAGCGGCGATATATCGTCGGAGGAAAAGACAGTGAAAAAAAGGACGTGGCTTTTCTGGATGGCTTTTGCGGCGGCGACCGTACTCGGCGTTTCGGGCAGTATGCCCGAAATTACCCGTGCGGGAGCGGAGGGCGCGTCCGCGGGAGAAAAATGGACGGACGCGGCGGAGGTGAAAATCGTCGACGACGAGCTGCTCGCCGCTTTGATCGATAAACGCGCCGACGGGGAAAGCAAGGTGACGTATTCGGGCAGTACGTGGACGGCAAAGCGGGAAACTTACAACCCCGCCGACAGACAATGGCAGGGTCTGGTATCCGTCGCGGCGGTGGGGGACAGATTGTGGTCGTGCTTTTATACGGGCGGAAAGAAGGAACCCGACCCCTTCAATTATATCGTGATGGCGTACAGCGACGACGGCGGCAAATCCTGGGTGGATCCGTATCTCATCGTCGATCACGCGGACATCGGCTCGCAAAATATTTTCACCGTCGTCCCCAATCTCTTTGTAGACGAGGACGGGGACCTTTGGCTCACCTATCTTCAATCCCAATTCTGGGGCATCCGCTTCGATAACGCGGGATGCGAAAATATAAAGGACCTGGCGTGGGATCCGCCCAAGGTGCTGGGCAATATGAAGACCAATCAGCCCCCGACGGTCATCACTCACGCCGACGGCAGCAAGGAATGGATCGTCGCTTCCGAATCGCAGGTGGGCGAATCGCACGTCGACACCACTCGCCTTTACGGCTCTAAGGACAAGGGGACGACTTGGACGCTGAAAGCCAAAGTGAAATCGGGCGCCGCCACCGCCCGCAGATGGCCGGAATCTCAGGTGGTGCAGGTGGACGATCAAGGCACTCTTCTCCTCGCTTCCCGGCTCGAAGGCGGCACGGTAGGGGGCGTCGAAGTTGCTATTTCCAAAGATTACGGAACGACTTGGTCGGACTATGAATACAATTTATCCAAACCGTTTATAGGACCCGGTTCGAAATTTTTTATGCTTCGGCTTTCCAGCGGCAATCTTCTCCTGCTCAACCACGATACGTCCTCCTCGCGGAGCAAATTGAAGGCGTATCTTTCGGAGGACGGCGGAAAAACGTGGCCGTATTCCCTCTCTTTGGACGACAGGGACGACGTGAGCTATCCAAGCGCCTTCGAAGCGGACGGCAGAATTTTCGCCGCATGGGATAAGGGAAGATATATCGAAAAGGAACTGCGTTTTTCCTCGTTCGACGAAGAGGATATTAAAAAAGGCTATATTTTGTCCGAGAACGGCGTAAAAAAATCGCTTATTTCCCGCCCGACGCAATATCGGGACGTTTCGGACGTCAAGGAGGCGTTCCCTTCCTATTTGGAAAAGCCTGTCGGCACCGCGTCGGCAGAGATAAAAGCGGAGCTTCCTTTAAAGTTCTCCGTGCTCGACGAAGACGGGAAGGAATATACGCTCGAAGGCTCTTGGAGCAGCGCGGGCTATAAGGCGGAACGCGCGGGCTATTACCGCCTCGCCTTTGAAGCCGAGAATATGCCTCTTTATCTCGCGGACGGCGCAGACAAGCTCTCCATCGTCGTCCGACTCGTCGAAGGCGGGCAGCAGGGCAGCGACGAAAGCTCCGGAAACGAAAACGGCGGGAACGGGGGCTGCAAAAGCTCCTCCGCGGCGGGAACGGGCGTCGCGGCGGCGGTTTTGGCGGCGGCAGGTATGAAACGAAAGGGAAAAAGACGGTAATTTCCGCGGCGAAAAAGCGCGTTTTAATAGCGGGAGAACGTCAAAGGGCGATTTTTGAGGAGAACATCATGACGGAAATCAAATTGGTGCACACGGACACGCTGAGCTGCGAAGCGATTTTCAGGATCGCTTCCAATGGGGACTATCTGATTTTTTCACAGTGCGGAGGCGGCGTGGAGCCGCATCCGGATAATCGTATGCTGCTTTTCAGGAGCAAAGACGGGGGAGAAACGTGGCAGGCTCCCGTGGACATTTTTCCCTTGGAAACGCGCGCCGTTGGTTGCAGCGAGGTGTTTGTTTCCAAGGAGTGTATCAAAGCGTATCTCGTCGTGCACAACGGTTTTTTCAGGGGGTATGAAAACTTTATCGCCAAAAGCTACGACGACGGCTATACGTGGCATTACGAAAAAGACGACTGTTTTGAGGATTTTCGTATGACGCGCAGCGCCCTTTTGCTCTCGGACGGCAGATACATGACGGTGGTGCAGCACTATCCCGGGACGGAGGGAGCGAGAGGCGCTTCGGGCGACGAAAAAGAGTATATCTGGAAACTCGATTCCCCGTTTGCGGAAAACACCGTTATCTACGAGGACGGAAGGGGCGGCGTCGGCGGAAGCGTCCGTATTCCGCGCGTTTACGAGGGCGTAAGGGGATGGAAATGGAGCGAGCCGACAGCCGTCGAACTCGAAAGGGGGCATCTCGTCATGCTGCTTCGTTTTCAGGGTACGTCGTATCTTTGGCGGAGCGATTCCTTCGATTACGGAAAAAGCTGGACAAAGCCGCAAAAAACAGAGCTGGAAAACCCGGGAAACAAGCCGAAACTCATCAAGGCGGGGAATCGGGTGATCCTGCTCAATACGTTTCGTCGGGGCAGCCGATACATAGACCGCACGCCGCTCTCCGTATGGGTGTCCGACGACGGCATGAAGACGTGGAAAACAAAGATAACGGCGGTGGATTTTCCCGCGTATTTATCCTATCCCGACGGCGTTTACGACGATCGGGACGGAAAGGTGAAATTCGCTTTCGAATTGAATCGGCACGACGTATATTTCGTTGCCTGCGATATAGGCAAAGAAGAATAATGAAATCATGGATTTATATATAGACATAGGCAGTACGAACATCAAATGGTCGCACGGAAAAACGGCGGGAAAAATCCCTTTTCCCGCCGCCTTTGACGCGGCGTATCCGCGCTATGAGGTCCGCGCGGACGAGATTTTTTCGATTGTTTTAAACCTGATCGATACACATCGGCCGCGGCGCGCGTTCTTTTCCGTACAGATGCACGGATACGTGCTGTTGAAGGAGGGCAGGGAAGCGACGGGCTACATTTCCTGGCGGGACGAGCGCGGAAAAGACCTTTCGCCCGACTTTGCGCTCACGGAAGAATACGGCGTCAGAATAAAGCCGAATCTCCCCCGTCTGAGTTTACAGGCGCAGAGCGTGGCGGCGGATGAATTTTGTACGCTCGGCTCCTATCTCGTTTACCGCCTGACGGGGAAAAATACGACGCACGTGACGGACGCCGCTGCGAGCGGCTTTTACAACGTGAAAACGGGCGCGCGAGATTCCTGTCGCTATCGCCTGCCCGAAGCGGTATATCGGGTACAGGAGGCGGGCAGGTATAAAGACACCGCCGTATTTTCTCCCGTAGGGGATCAGCAGGCGTCCGTCCTCGGCGCATGGAAGGGCATGGAAAATGCGGAAGGGTATGTTTTGAATCTCGGCACGGCGGCGCAGCTATGCTGCACTGCGGAAGGATTCGCCGCGGGAGATTTTGAAAGCAGACCGTATTTCGGCGGCAACACCCTCTGCACCGTTACGGGCTTGCCGGGAGGCGGATATATTTCCCGAACAATCGGGACGATGTCCGCCAAAGCGCTGCGGGAAACGCTTGCCGAGGCGTATGCTTCCGCTCTAAAAAAGCTGCCGCCGCGAAGGAAAATAATCGTGACGGGCGGAGTCGTGCACTATCACAGAATACTGATAGAAGAAACGCTTGAAACGCTGCAAAAGGAATACGTCCTCAACGAAGGGGCGGACGCGCTGGCGGGATTAAAAATTTTAGCGGAGGAAATAAAATGAGAGCGGGAATGATGATTTCGGAGATCGCGTTTTCCAATATGCCCGTACTTTTGAAAAATGCGGGAATAGAGTTCTGTATACTCGATTGCGAACACGGCGGCTTCGATTATGCGGAGGTATCGCGGCTGATCATGACGGCGCGGCTGTGCGGCTTAGAACTGATCGTAAGACTTGCGAACAACGAAAGAAAAGACGTCGTCAAATACCTGGATATGGGCGCGGACGGATTGTTGCTGCCGATGACCAATACGGCGGAGGACATACGAAAGGTGGCGGACTACGCGAAATATCCGCCGCTCGGACATCGGGGCATCTCCACGATGAGGGCGCATACCCTCTATGCGCCGCCGCCCGTTTTGGAATATATGCCTGCGGGAAACGCCCGCACGAAAATTTTTGCGCAGGCGGAAACGCGCGCAGGCGTGGAAAATATCGACAGGATTCTCGCGGTTCCCGGGGTAAGCGGCTGTTTTATCGGTCCGAACGATCTTTCGGCGGATTACGAGTGCCTCGGAGATCCGAACGCGCCGCCGATATTGAAGGCGATAGAGCGCGTAGGCGAGGCCGCCGCGGCGGCGGGGAAAATCTCGGGGATGATCACGGCGAACAAAAATTATCTCTCGAAGGCGAAAAGCTGCCGCTTTACGGCGTTTTGCGTAGGCAGCGAACTCAACGCGATCGCGGAATATGGTAAAAAGACAGCGCGGCTGATAAAGGAATAAAGCGGAAAGAAAGAGCGGACAACAGAAGAAAACCGAAGTTATCGGGAAGGATAACTTCGGTTTTTTGGCTAAATAGTACGAAATGCCGCACAAGTAAAAGAGTTTCGCCGCGTTGAAAAGCCGCCTTACTTCTTCACGATTTCTTTTTTACCCCTTACGTCGCTAAAATCCCGATTGTCATCAGGGAAAGGAGAAGGGTGAAAAGGGAAAAAGTAAATCCCGACCGCTTTCGCAGTCGGGATTTTGGAGGCGCCACCCGGATTTGAACCGGGGGATGAAGGTTTTGCAGACCTTGGCCTTACCACTTGGCTATAGCGCCGTTTGCCCTGTTCTCGTGGGGATAGGAAGAAAAAACAGTGCGAACCTTTAAATTGGAGCGGGAAACGAGACTTGAACCCGCGACATTTACCTTGGCAAGGTAACGCTCTACCACTGAGCTATTCCCGCATACTCCGTCCGCACTGTTTTTCTTTTGGTGGAAGTTATAGGGATCGAACCTATGACCCTCTGCTTGTAAGGCAGATGCTCTCCCAGCTGAGCTAAACTTCCGAAAGCCTATATACTATATCATATCTCGCCTTGAAATGCAAGCGTTTTTTAAGGCTTTCAAAAATTTTTTCTCAAAAAATTTCACAAAAAAAGGAACATATTTTTCGCATGAAATTCCTCGGCGGGGCTTGGCGCCGCGAAGAAAAAACGCGCGTTTGCCGCGCATAAAGGGGATAAAAGTAGTGTTCCTTTTAATCGAAAGATTATGCCCTCTAAAACAAAAATCGTAATTTCTGCGTTGCCTGAATCGGGCTTGCTCCCTATTCTCCCGCTTCGCCGGCGCCGTCCCGCGTCGCGTTTAAACCGCTTTGTCATCTCTTCCTTCCTACTCCGTATGTTTTAAGGAGATTGCCGAATTGTGTTATTTTCCTTAACGGCAAAGAAATATTCGGGAACGACGAAACAATCGGCGCCCCAAAGAGTTCTTGCTCCCTTAACACATTTCGTCGGCATAGGACTGCGCTCCGCAAAAGATACTCCTTATCCGTCGGGATCACTTTTATAAGCCTCACGCTTCGCCGAAATTCAGTATGGATTTTTTCTCTCCGCCGCCGGCAATAAATTGTTATACGTCCTATTCTTGCTGTGAAAAACGCAAACATATCGTTTCCTATTTACCCGCCGTCGGTGTTTCCGAACGCCGTCAGCCCGCGAAGTGCAGGTTTTTGAGGAATCCGTCGAGAATGGAAGCCGAATGGGACGGCACGCCGCTGAAAATGTAATCGACGCCTAAATTCGTCAGTCGGGCGATATTTGCTTTCGTGACGTTGCCCGAACATTCCGTTTGCGCATCAGGGGGAATCACCGATCTCTGATCATTCGCGCTCGCCGGCGTTTTTTCTTTGCGGAACGATCGCAATCAAAAAAAGGACCCGAACACACGCCGATCAAAATCGGTTTTAGGTTCGGATCCTACTGATGTGGAGCGGGAAACGAGACTTGAACCCGCGACATTTACCTTGGCAAGGTAACGCTCTACCACTGAGCTATTCCCGCATACTCCGCATACATTATTTTATGCTTAGATAATATATCATATCTTTTTCATAAATGCAAGCGTTTTTACGCCCGTTTTTATAATTTTTTTGATTTTTTTCGAAAAATTGCTTTGATTCCGTTGACAAACCGATGGCACACGGGGTATAATGATAAAAATCTTGTAACGCAAGGAGAAAATTATGTTCCTTTCGAATGCATGGTGGCGTGGATAATTCGGCGTTCGCATAAACGGTATGTTTTGCGGATGCTTTTATCGCGTCGCAAAGCATATCGGAAGAATGATACGTCTATCATACAAGACCCGACGGTATGTTTTGTTTAAAACAGATCGGACGGGTCTTTTATTTTAATTTTGAAGGAGATGTATCATGAACAAGACAAGAAAAAGCAACGCGGGCGTGCAAGAGGGGTATTTCGGACAATTCGGCGGAGCGTTTGTGCCCGAAACCCTCAAAAGAGAGCTGGATAGAGTGTATGCGGAATATCTCAAACTGAAAAAGGACAAATCTTTCCGCGCGGAACTTTCCCTGCTGCAAAGAACTTATCAGGGCAGACCCACTCCCTTATATTATTGCAAAAAACTTTCCGAGCAAACGGGCGGAGCGGACATTTATTTGAAGAGAGAGGATCTCAATCATACGGGCGCTCATAAAATCAATCACTGTATCGGCGAAGTTTTGCTCGCCAAACACATGGGCAAAGACACGGTGATCGGGGAAACGGGCGCGGGACAGCACGGGCTCGCCCTCGCCACCGCCTGCGCTTTACTCGGGCTTAAATGCCGTATTTTTATGGGCGAAACGGACGTGAAGAAACAGTACATCAATGTGCGTAAAATGAAGCTTTTGGGCGCGGAAGTCGTCTGCGTCGAACGGGGAAGCAAGACGCTTAAAGACGCCGTGGACGCCGCGTTTGAGGAGTACGCAAAGACTTATGAAAACTCCATTTACTGTATCGGCTCGGTAGTCGGTCCCCATCCGTATCCCACGATCGTCCGCGATTTTCAATCCGTGGTGGGCAGGGAAGCGCGCACACAGTTCAAACGGCTGAAAGGCGGTTTGCCCGACGCGGTGGTGGCGTGCGTGGGCGGCGGCTCCAATGCCATGGGCATTTTCAGCGGATTTTTGGAATATCCGTCCGTGGCTCTTTACGGCGCGGAGCCTCTGGGCAGGGGTGAGGCGACGGGGGATAACGCCGCCAGTATCACCTTCGGAAAGCCTGCCGTCATGCACGGCTTTAAAAGTTTGGTGTTGGAGGACGAGAACGGAGAGCCGGCCGAAGCGTATTCTGTGGCGAGCGGTCTTGACTACCCTTCCGTAGGTCCCGAACACGCCTATTTGAAGGCGATAGGACGCGTGAGCTATGTCACGGTGACGGACAAAGAGGCTTTGGCGGCTTTCCGCAAATTGTCGGTGACGGAGGGCATTATTCCCGCTCTCGAAAGCTCTCACGCCGTCGCGTATGCGCTGAAACTTGCCCGAGCGCTCGGCAAAGAAAAGAGCATTGTCGTCAATCTTTCCGGCAGAGGCGATAAAGACGTGGACTTCGTATTGGATAACTATCCCGAAGCCTGACCTCCCCGTTTGCGGGAAGTAAAAAGAATTGCCGCGCGGGAGTCGGTGCTTCCTTGCCGAAAAATGCTTTTTCGGCGGGTAAATAGAAAAAGCGCGGCTTTTAAGCTGCGCCGAAAACAATTATTTTTGTTGATTTCCCGCAAGATTCGCCGCATAGAGGCGATCAGACGGACGCGCGAGTGCTTTCTCGTTTGTAATAGAAGAGATACTGCTGAAAGATTCCTCCGTTTCTGCCGAATTTTTCCACAAAAAAGTGGTTGATTTTTTCCCGATCGGTTGCCGTGCCGCCGAAATCCTGATGATACAGCTTTTCTATCCAGGTATCGACGGGAAAGGCGGCCGTTTCGTGAAACGCAAACAGCGAAATACAGTCCGCAACTTTATTACCCACACCCATGTAAGAGGTGAGCGCTTTTTTCAGTTCGCTTCCCCGCTTATTTTCCAGCGGGGAAAGCCCTTCGAGAAAAAGCCGCCGCGAAGTGTCCGCCACATATTTGGCGCGATAGCCCAAACCCGCTTGCCGATAAAACTCCTCGCTTTTTTCCGCAAGCGCCCGCAGAGAGGGAAAGGCGTGATAGGTTTGTCCCAAAAAGCTCTTTTTTTCTCCTAGAGCGGCGGCGATACGGGATAAAATGCCCTTGATGCGAGGAATGTTGTTCTGTTGAGAAACGAGGAAACTGAGGATACATTCGGCTTTGTCCTGTCGAAGAATACGAAGCCCTTTGCCGAAGGACGCGGCGGCGGAAAGAAAGGGCACGCCGAAGGTTTCCGCTTCGGCGCAGATTTCCTCATAATCCGTCTGCAAGTCGAAATAATTGCGAAAATACGCTTCGTCTGCCTCCTCGCACGTGAGAAAGACGGTTTTGTTCTCCTCCCTCAAAAGACACGCCTTGTCTGCCGAAATGAGAAGATAACCGCCTTCAAAGGGCGTAAACCGAAACACCTGTCCGCATTCGAGGGTGGCTTTCGGAGAAAAGTATTCGTTTGGAAGGGAAAGAGTAATCATAGATTTTTTCGATGTGTGAAAATGCGAACTTTTCGGAAAGGAATTTGCCTGACGCAAAGCGAAGAGGACTTCCGTTGTTCCCGTTCAGTCGGAACGCCCGTTTCGGAAACCGTCCGAGGTCTTTGCTTTCGTTCTCATAAAATCGGAAAAACAGAGTCGCTTTATGAAGGAACAGAATAATTATAACATATCTTTCGAAAAATGGCAACGAAAGAGGGCTTGGAAAAAAAGAGAGCACTTTAAAGGAAACTTTTTATGAAAAGTTGTTTAATTTTATGAACAGAAGTTTAAAAGAAAAGCAGTCCCCGATTTGGCGCGGAAATTTTGTCGGCTCGTTTGATCTAAAAGAAAGATTTGTGAATTATTGTTAAAAAACGGAAAGAAATTTCCAAGCGCTATTGACAAAAGGGGATTTGTATGTTATAATGAATAAAGTAGAAATTTATTTAAAACCGAGGTATTCGAAATGAAATATGCATTGAGAGGCATTACCGCCGAAGAACTTACCTACACCATCAATCGGGTGAAAATGGAAAGAAACACGAAATTTGAGATCAAACCCCAATTTTCCCGCACCATTCGCCGCGTTCAGGAAAACGATAAGCTGTATTTCGTTTCCTTGGAGGTGAAAGTGGAATCCACCGAAGCGGAACCCAAGCCCTTCAATCTGAAAGCGCGCTTAGTCGGTATCTTCGAGGCGGAAGAAGTCAACACGGACGAAGACAGACAGGTTCTTGCCATCAGCACCACCGAAATCGTCTATCCCTATTTGAGGAGCGCGGTTTCCGCTCTGACGGCGAACGCGTTTATCAATCCCCTCATTCTCCCCGTCATTCCCGCAGGGACCATGTTCCCCGAAGACAGAGGAGAAAAACAGGCGACTCTCACTTTCGACAACCCCGACGTTCTCAACTGACGTAGTTCGAAAGAGCCATTATACTATCTTATAAGTTTAGAGAGAATATAAAAATGGAAGGAATATTTGGTCTGTGCGTTACGGCGTTTGGAATTATTATGGCTGTTTTTTGTATCCGCTGGCTTGTTAAATTTTGGCGGTTCAGAGGCAAGGAGTATTCGGACCTTTCTCTCGCTGATAAAGAAACTCTTTATAGTAATATAAAGAAGTGGCGTTATAAAGAATCGCCTGAGGAATTTTTAAAAAAGCTCAAAAGCCGTTCTATCATAATGCTTTGTCTTACTATTAGTGTATTAGTGATTTTGTTGATTATATTTGGAGTTGTTCTCTATATTTTTATTGACAGCTTTATTTCTTAAAGCAATCGATACGCGCCTTTAAAATTTTAAAGGTGCGTGATTTTTATTTTTATGAAGTATTCTTCTTCAAAACGCTTGACTTTTATATAAGAATGCTATACAATAACAGTTGTTATGTAACAATTGTTATTTTTTTTTACGAGGTGAAAGAGATGCCGCCGAAGGCAAAACTCACAAAGGAACAAATCATAGAAAGCGCCGTCGAAGAAGTGCGGGCGTGCGGCTATGAAGCGCTGAACGCGAGGAGCCTTGCTTCGCGTCTAGGGTGTTCGACGACGCCGATTTTTTCCTGTTTTAAGAACATGGAAGAGGTAAAAAAGGAAGTTATCCGTCGAGCGACGGAAGTTTATTCTTCTTTTATCGACGAGGGATTGGCGAAGACCATGCCTTTCAAAGGCGTAGGACAGGGATATATCCGCTTTGCGAAAGCAGAGCCGCAGCTTTTTCAATTGTTATTCATGACTTCGCACGACAAAGCGGCGGCTTTGCCCGCCGCGGACCCCAATAGTCCGCGGGTTGCCGACGCCGCTGAGGCGGCGTCGGGGTTGAGCCGGGAGAAAGTAAAAAAACTTTACTTGGAGATGTGGATATTCACACACGGCATCGCGGTGATGCTGGCGACGAAAATCGCGGATTTCACCGAGGAGGAGATCAGCGGTATGCTCACGGACGCTTTTATGGGCATCAAAAACAAATTGAAAGGAGAAGAATAATGGAGAAAAAGATTATCTCTGTTCGCGGCCTGAAAAAATATTTCAAAGACGTCAAAGCCGTGGACGACATATCTTTCGAGGTGCGCGAAGGGGAACTGTTCGCCTTCCTCGGCCTCAACGGCGCGGGCAAGAGTACCACCATCAATATCCTCTGCGGGGTGCTTCCCAAAGACGCGGGGGAGGTGATTGTGGACGGAACGGATATCGACGGGGACATCGACGCGGTGAAATCAAAAATCGGCATAGTTTTTCAGGGCGGCGTTCTCGATAAAGAGCTTTCCGTCGCGGACAATCTCCGCTATAAGGCCGCCCTCTACGGCATCACGGGCAGGATTTACGCCGAAAGATTAGAGGAACTTAGCTCGCTTCTCGGCTTAAAAGATCTTTTAAAGCGTCCGTTAGGCAAACTGTCGGGCGGTCAGAAACGGCGCATTGACATTGCGCGGGCGCTGCTGCATAAGCCGAAAATTCTCATCCTCGACGAGCCGACGACGGGACTCGATCCGCATACCCGCATGATGGTATGGGATTGCCTCAATAAACTGAGAAAGGAGTCGGGACTGACGATTTTTCTGACGACGCATTATATGGAAGAAGCGTCGGAGGCGGATTATGTGGTGATTCTCGACGCGGGGCACGTGGTGGCGCACGATACGCCCGTGGGCTTGAAAAACGCATACGCGTCCGATTTCATCAAAGTATACTGCAAAAACGAAAAACTTTTTGAGATGATCGCCCGAGAAGAATTGAGCGCGGAAGAAAAGGAGGATTACGTCGTCATCGAAGTGCCTTCCGTCGCGGCGGCGAAACGCCTGATCGTCACTTATCCCGAAGCCTTTGAGGATTTCGAAGTGGAAAAGGGGAAAATGGACGACGTATTTTTAAAGGTGACGGGCAAACAGCTCCAAGGAGGGGACGCAAATGCTTAAAAATTCTTTCCTGCGTAAAAATTTCACTGATCTTCGCTATCTCACGGCGAGGCATATCAAGCTGTACTTCAAAGATAAACAGACTTTTTTCATGTCCCTCATCACGCCGCTCATTCTCGTGGTGCTGTTCGCTACTTTTTTGAGGTCGGTATACGTTTCCTCGCTTTTGAGCGTCCTGCCCGAAGGGGTGGTGCTGCCCGATAAGCTGGTAAACGGCTTTGTGGGCGGCTGGCTGATTTCCTCTATTCTGGGGACGACTTCCGTGACATTGGCGTTTTGTTCGCAGACGATTATGGTTTCCGACAAGGCGAATAAGCGCATTGAGGATTTTCACATCGCTCCCGTCAGACCCACGGTCATCTCTGCGAGCTATTTTATCGCCACTATCTTTTCCACTCTTCTCGTTTGTCTTGTTTGTCTTGTATTGGGACTTTTGTATATTGCCGCCTGCGGCTGGTATCTTTCCGCACTGGACGTTTTGCTGATCGTAGGCAATCTGATTTTATGCACGATGTTCGGGGCGCTTTTCGCGGTCATCGTCGAAACCTTTTTGAAAACGCAGGGGGCGGCGGGCGCGGCGGCGACGCTGGTTTCTTCCATGTACGGCTTTCTTTGCGGCGCGTATATGCCCATCTCGCAATTTGCCGCGGGAATCCGCAATTTCGTCACGTTTGTGCCCGGTACTTACGGCACCGTGCTCTTTCGTCGGTTCTTCATGGGCGGCGCCATCGAAGAAATGGCAAAATACGCGCCCGCCGAAGCGATTTCCGCGCTGCGGGATGCGTTCGATTATAATATTTATTTCTTCGATCATCTCGTACCTGCCCCCGTTTGTTTTGCAATTTTGGGCATAACGGTGCTCGTGCTGGCGGTCGTTTTCGCCGTCGTCGTGCACTGTATGCACAAAGTCGGAAAAACCAAAAGAAAAGGGAACTCTTAAAAATGCAAAATTTTGGAATGTCCATGCTGTGGTTTTGGGTATGCTACTTTTTAGTGACGGCGGTCGGAGTATTGCATACGATCTTCAACATCTGTGTCCTGCATATGAAATCGATGAAAGAGGGACCGGGCATGGGCGAGGGCTATGAAAAGACCAAGCCGTGGCATCCCCTTTATAATATTATTTTATTTTCCCTCTTCGGTTGGCTGTATATGAGCGGACTTTCTTCGCCGTCGCTAAGAGAGGCGTTTTTCACGGGACTCCTCTGGATGGGAATCTGTATCGTTTTCGATCTGGTAGGCTGGGTGTTGATCAAACATCCTTGGAAACTGACCTTTAAACAGTTTTACGTCGAGTATCAGCCCTGGATCACTTTGATTTATCTCGCTATTTTTGCGGGACCGCTCGTGGGATACCTCTTGGTACGGATATAAGAATAAAAGCGGATCCTCGGCGGTCCGTTTTTTATGTTTTTAGTTTTTCAAAAGAAGGCGAGCGGAGCGAAAAAGAGGAACTTCGGCGAAATCCGAAGTGAAAAACGTGTTTTTAACTCGGCGAAATTTTTTGTTGACGGAAAAAGTCCGGAGGTGTTATACTCTTTTTGCGGCCCGAAAGGGAAGCGAATAAATCTCGGGAGGAAAAGCATGGAGAAAAAAACGGAAAAGCGTTTTTCGAAGCGAGTTTTGGGGCTGTTTTTGTGCGCCGCAATGGTTTTCGGCTACACGGCGGCCGCAGCGCCGCAGCGACGGGCGGAGGCATTGGAAAATACGCAAGGAGAGGCAAAGGCTTTGGAAAGCGATATTAAAAACATGGGGCTGGGCGGCTACGTCGGAGAAAATCTGACGGGCAATATCAAGAATTGGCAAAGAAACGCGTATAAGGACAATCCCAATATCGTGGAACAGATCGCGCAGTCGAAAGACGGCAAACTCAATCTCGACACTTTGTTGGGAACGGACTATTTCGGCGTGGATAATTATTTCGATATCGACGTCGAGGAGAACGACGACGTTTTAAACGGCGGTTGTTTCGACGCCCTTTTAAGCTATCTCCCCCGCAAGGCGGGCGCGTATTTCGGAGATGCGGGATATCGGCTGGACAGAACGGCTTGTCCCGGAGTCACCGATTGGACGGGCGCGGAAGAAATATGGCTCTATATCGACGCTCGGGAATACGGGGCGGAAAACGTAAAAATTCGTCTGAATTTTGAAGAAGGGGACTTCGACGATTCGGGGAATCCCACGGGCGTCAACGAGGCGTACACGCTCACGCGCGGCAGCAAAGTAAAGTTGCTTTCCGCGTCGGGCGAAGATTCGGAAGCGGAAGTGGTTTTGGACGGAGTACATAACGATAATTTTATCGTGCTCGACAAAAATTTCCACGGCTTCGTGCGGATGGATCTGTCTTTGGAACAGTTTTGGAGATATTTCAACAGCGCGGACGGCGCAAACGGGATACTCGATCTGAAAGACGTGCATCAACTGACGATTGCCGTCGGCGGCGCGGACGAAAACGCCGTCGCCACTCCCCTGTACTTCGCGTTCGGAGTCGTAGGGACGTTTGAGGACGGGGAACCGCTCCCTGTGGGCGAGATAGAGGGAAAGAGCTTTAAAAACGTTCTGCCTTTTTCTTTGGATTTATTTATTCCCGATCTTACGAACGGCGTATGGACGGGGGATTTATACGCGGATTGGGACGTGCTTATGGCGCGCGGACGCAAAGGATATGCGGGCAACTCTCTCAGATGGACTCTGGAAAGGACAACTTCCGAATACAGTGACCGGGATATCCGTTTTGGAAACGATACGAACGCGGTGACGGACTGGACGGGCGCGAAGGAACTTTGGGCCTATGTGGACGCGAGCGAGGTGAAGGCGGACGCCGAAGTGCGGTTTGCCTTCGAGGAAAACGGCGTCGGCCGCGCTTCTTATCGCTTGAAACAGGGCGCCGAGATAAAGTTGCACAAAAACGGCGAAGATCTTTCCCGTATGCGCAAGGTTTCGGCGGGCGCGGGCGGCTATGTGACGCTGCCGCGGGGCTTTGCGGGATTCGTCAGAATGCCGCTCGACGAGGAAACGTTTGAAAAGTATTGGGGCGAAAACGACAACAACGTTCTCGATTTGAATAAAGTCGTGCAGTTTCAGCTGAGCGTAAAAGGCAGCGACGCCATGGTGGGAAACTCCGTCTATATGGACAGTTTCGCCGTCGCGGGGACCGTCAACGGAACTTCTTTCCCCGTGCAGACGGACCTCGGGGAAGAGAATACGTATCGGGAAATATGGAATTTAGAGGGGCTTCAACCTCGCAACGGCTACGACGGCGGCGTGATGATCTGGTACGGCGAATTTGCGGGAAAACTTCTCACGGGCATGGCGTTCGGCTATAAGGCGACGCAGGACGCGGAGCTTAAAACGGCGGGCGACGAGTTAGTGGCGGACCTCGCGGCGGCGCAGGGCGCGGACGGATATCTCGGCACTTATTCGGGCGGAGCCAGATTCTCCATCGACGCGAATAATTGGGATTTATGGAACCATTATCACTGCATCGTCGGTCTTTTGGAATGGTATGAAATTACGGGCAGTCAAACGGCGTTCCAGACGGCGAAAAAAGCGCTGGACTGCGTGTACGAAACGTTTAAAGACAGAAGCTATCTGGTGGGCGGCGGCTTTGAAACAAACCGCGGCATCGCGCATGGCTATGCAATGATGTATCAGGCGACGGGCGAGCAAAAATATCTCGACGAAGCGGAACGAATCATCCAACAGGATTGTCAGGACGCCAACGGGTGGTATAAAAAGGCGCTCGGCGGGGGACACTTCTATCAGTCGAGCTCGGCGCGCTGGGAAGTGCTGCACATGATCATGACCTTAGGCATCCTCTACGAAGAAACCGGCAATCGCGAATATTACGATGTGATGGAGAGCGTGTGGTACAGCATCCTGCAAACGGATATTCACAATACGGGCGGCTTCACCACCAACGAGGGCGCGTGCGGCGACCCCTACCGCACGGGCGTCATCGAAACTTGCTGTACGGTGGCGTGGATGGCGTTCACCAACGAGTATTATAAGTATTCCAAAACGGTGGAGGCGGCGGACGAATTGGAACGCTCGTATCTCAACGGAATGCTCGGAAGTCTTTTGGAAGACGATAAGTATGCTTCCTACAACACGCCTATGAACGGCGTCGTCGGCACGGCGGGCGGCTATGACGGCAGACGGGTGCCCTCTCAGCAGGATATCGCTTTCCAATACAACGGCGGTTCCCCCGATTTCAATTGCTGTCAGGCAAATCTGGCAAGGGGGCTGGGGCAGATCGTCGAATGGGCGGCGATGACGGACGGCGACGAGTTGTATCTCAACTACTACGGCGAAAGCGCTATCCAAACAAAAGTGGCGGGGACCGCTGTCACCTTGAAACAGACGACGCAGTATCCCTTAAACGGAAATATACGGCTGGAAATTCAAGGCTTGGAAAAGAATACCTCGTTTGCTTTGAAACTTCGTATTCCCGCCTGGGCGCAGGGAAGCAGAGTGGCGTTGAACGGCGAATCCCTCTATGGCGTGCGCGCGGGAGAATATTTTGAAATTCAAAGGGAATGGAAAAACGGGGACGTCGTGACGCTGGAACTTGCGGTTTCCTTCCGCTATTGGACGGGAGAGGATACGCTGACGGGGTGCGCTGCCGTGTATTACGGCCCCGTATTGCTGGCGCTGGATCAAAGTTTTGCGCCCGGCTATACGCAGAATACCCGTTTCACGACTCAGCAGCTCGAAAGCGCGGTGATTACGGAAGGGACGTATACGGGCACCATGCTCAATTTCACGGTGAAACTCGGCTCGGAAACGGTGCGGCTGGTGGATTTTGCGAGCGCGGGCAAATATAACGGAGGGAGCGTTCCTTCCACCTATTGGTCCTGGTTGAAAGTGCCCGACGCGCCCAAGGCGATAGAATTTGAAAAAGGCGGCAGGGCAGTGTGGCAAAACACGGCGCGCAGGGAAGTTTCCTTCGGGGAACATATCCGCTTTGAAAACGCCATGTACCTGCCGGGCGAAACGGTTTCCTTTGCCGTGGAAGTTCCCGACGGAAAACAGGTGGACAAAATCCTCGTTTCCGGCGTGGAAGCCGTCGAAGAAAAAGACGGAGGCTATGCGTTCGTCATGCCCGCGGAGGAAGTTCGGGTGGAAGTTGCCTTGAAAGACGGACAGCAGACGGATTCCTCGGGCGGTTCGGAAGGCGAAAGTTCTTCTTCGGGGTGCGGTTCGATCGTTTCCAGTGCGGTCGGCGTGACGGCGTTTGCGATCGCGGCGGCGGTTCTCGGGAAAAAGAGAAAGAAATAGGGATAAAGAAACTCAGCCGCGGAAATTTTTTCCGCGGCTGTAAAGCTTTACGAGTAAGAAAGACGAGGAGGAAGTATGGAAAAGGTAAAGGATAAAATTCTGACGATAGAATTAGAAGCGGACAAAAAGCTCGACGCGATCGCCAAAGCGTTCGGATGCAAGACCCGAAGGAATATCCTGCGTTTGCTCGCCAAAGAGAATCTCAGCATCTGGAATATCGCGCAGCAACTGGATACTCCCGTCAGCACCATTTCGGAACATATTAAAATTTTGGTGCAGTCGGGCATCGTTTCCTTGCAGGAACGGCACATGGAAAAGGGCAGGGAAAAGATCGTCGTCAGACAATACGAAAAGATAGAGATACCCGTCGTCAATTCCGAAACGGATCCCACGGGAAAGGGAAAACATACGGTGCATATTCCCATCGGCAGCTATACTTCTTTCCATATCAAAAAATATTGCGGGATGATTTCGGAAGAGGGCTACATCGGCGTTACGCGCGATAACGCGGACGTCTTTTACGATCCCATGCGCTTCAAGGCGCAGCTCCTCTGGTTTGACGAAGGATATCTCGAATACGTCGTGCCCATTCCCGAAGTGAACGAGCTGGATATTCTATCCCTTTCTCTTTCTCTAGAAGTTTGTTCGGAGGCGCCCGGCTATAACAGCGATTGGAAGTCGGATATATTTTTTGAGATCAACGGACACGAGGCGTGCGTGTATACTTCTCCGGGCGATTTTGGCGGGAGGCAGGGATTACTTACGCCCGCTTGGTGGGGGACGTACTGTACGCAGTACGGAGCCATGAAAAAAGTGGAAATTACCCGCGAAGGAACTTTTTTGGACAATAAGCTGGTTTCGGATTTAACTTTGAAAGACTTAAATCTGAAAGGGTCGGAATTGCTCGTTTTCCGTATAGGCGTGAGAGCGGACGCTAAAAATAAGGGCGGCATCAATCTCTTCGGAAGTAAATTCGGGGATTATAAACAACATATCTATCTCAATATTACTTACAATAAGCCTTCCGTCTAACCTTTCCGACGGGAATCGTTTAGAGAAAAACGGTTCGCCTTTCTCCGTCGTCCAAGATAAGATTCGTCCGAAGGCGTTGCCGTTAAATAAATTTGTTTTTTATTTCAGCACTTGCATTTTTTGCGACGAGAAAAAAACGGAAAAGTATTTTTAAACGGACCCCCGAGCGAATGGTTTTCATCGATCGGGGGTCCGTTTTTGTAAAAGAACTGTTTTTATAGAGTAGAAAAATTATGGAATACGCTCGCCTCAGACATGGGTGGCATTGTCGGGATACTTTGCAGATTCGATGACGCCTCCGCCGATACACTCGTCGCCGCGATACAATACGGCGTACTGTCCCTCGGTCACGGCGCGCTGCGGTTCGTCGAATTCTATATGCACTCCGCCGTCCTCTCTGATTTGTACGCGTACCGCTTGATCGGGCTGGCGATAGCGGAATTTTGCCGTGCACTCGAACGCTCTTTTTTCGGGCGGAAAGGGGATCCAGTTAAAGCCGCTCACTTCGCAGGAAACGGAATAAAGCGGGGTTTCGTCGCCGTGTGAAACGTATAGGACATTGTTTCGTAAATCTTTCTTGACGACGAACCACCTGCCCTGTTCTTCCTCCCCTTTGACGCCGCCTAAATCCAGTCCGCGCCTTTGTCCAAGCGTATAGTACATCAATCCCATATGTTCGCCCACTTCTTTGCCCGAAAGATCGAGAATCTTTCCTTTTCGGGCAGGCAGGTATGTGCTGAGAAACTTTCTGAAATTTCTTTCCCCGATGAAACAGATGCCCGTGGAGTCTTTCTTTTTTGCGGTCGCAAGTTCGTTTTCCAGCGCGATTTTTCTCACTTCGGGCTTTTGCATCTCTTGAAGCGGAAAGAGGACGTCGGACAATTGGCTTTGAGAGAGCTGATTCAAAAAATAAGTTTGGTCCTTATTTGCGTCGGCGGCTTTTAAAAGGCGATGAACGCCGTTTTCGTGAGAGATCTTGCAATAATGCCCCGTAGCGATATAATCGGCTCCCAATTTTCTCGCCTCTTCGAGAAAGGGACCGAATTTGATTTCACGATTGCACAGTACGTCGGGATTGGGCGTTCTGCCCGCTTTGTATTCGGCGAGAAAATAGGAAAAGACCCGGTCGAGATACTCTTTTGCAAAATTGACCGTGTAGTAGGGAATGTTGAGGAGGGAACAGACGCGGCGGACGTCGGCATAGTCTTGTTCGGACGTACAGCATCCGTTTTCGTCGTCTTCTTCCCAATTTAACATATAAAGTCCGATGACGTTATAGCCCTGCTTTTTCAATAAGAACGCCGCGACGGAACTGTCCACGCCGCCGCTCATGCCTACCACCACTGTTTTTGCCATAGGAATACCGCCTTTTTTAAAAATTTCCGCCCGTCTTTGCCGTTTTGTAGGGCAAAATGGGAGAAAGATAGGAACGTAAAAAAATTTTTTTACTTTTTTGAAAATATTATACCATAAACGCTTGCAAAAAGGAAGTAAAAAAGGGTAAAATATACTTGCGCGTTTAAGAGAGCGGATTTGTCGGAAAAACTTTCTAAGGTGCAGCGGTATGGCGAAAGAAAATTTTTCCTTATCTGCGAAAGATTTTGCCGAAACGTTTTTCTTTATGAATGTGCCCGTGGTGGAATTGGATACCATAAAGGCCTCCGACGGTAATATGTTATCCACAGCAAAACACAATATATTGTGCCATGTAAGGGTTGTATATACTATATATTGTGGTTTCATTTATCCAAAATGAAAATTTACACTCTTTTTACACTCTGAGAGATAAAATGATACCCGACGGCAAAAAATAGCCAAAGAAGAATTTTCTGAAATTTCTATTTTGTTTTCTGTATATATTTTAGAAAATTTTTGAAAATATTGCATAAAAATACAAAATGTGCCCGTGGTGGAATTGGATACCATTAGAGCCTCCGACGCTCCCGGTCCGGGTTCGAGCCCCGGCGGACACACCAAAATTAACACTAATTTCACATGATTTTAGTGTTAATTTTTCATTTTATGATATAAAATATCGAATTTACAATGTTAATATGAAAATTTGCTTTTTTCAGAGTGTAAATTTTTATGGCGGAAAATATGGATACGAGGTATTTCTTTTGCGTGAAAACATAAAAAATCCGCTCATGTAAGAGCGGATTTTTTTATATATCGGTATCTGTCATTAAGCCTTGTTTTCCTTTTGTTGTATAGGCTTTCTCCCATTCCTGAACAAGTCGTATGCGAGCTTGAATCTTTTTTCGGCTTTGTATGCCCCAGAATTTTATAACGATTTCTTTATAAGTCAGCGTATGGGTCAACAAATATTCAACTACGGCGTATTTGAATTTGAAGGTGTATTTGCCTTTCGAGAACTTTTTGATGTTGACGGGATTTGCAAAGATTCTGACCTTCTTATCTTTTTTATAGGGGGGTGGCAAGGGTTTGTCGTCCGGGAGTTCATTTACAGCTTTAATGATGGCAATTTCAAACTCGTCGTAATTAATGATCCAGCGTTTGCCGTTTTTTATGGAAAAGACTTCGGGAGAGCAAAGCTGCTGTTCGATCATTTGCAGAGAAACATGAAGATGGGGGTGAAGGCGTTTGAAATCGAACACGGCGTCGTCGTGCGCTCTCAATCGAGGTTGGCTCCTATGGTGCTTTATGGCTTTAGGGTTTACGGCTGCCGCGAAAGCAGGGAAATCAATAATCCATTTATCGTTAAGAATAAAATGGTGAATCCCGTATTGCTGAACAAAGCGTCGTAGATTAGGTTTGCGGACGATGGTTTGAGGATCGTTTTCCAAAAAGGCTCGGTAAATTTCACCGGAAGTCAGCATGATTCTTTCATTGGGAACGTGATCGTCTGCAATCTCGGTATCGTCGGGTTTTATGGCAGACAAGAGCAGATAGAGTTCGTCGAGATTGACGAGCCAGGCGTCGCCGTATTTGAGAGCTGTGAGCTGTCCCGAATGAATAAGCGATTCTATAAAATGTCTTGTGATGACGGTATCGGGATCGGCTGCGTGCATTTGCGTTAACACATCTGAAATTTTCCTTAATCTGGGTAAGTACATGATAAACTCCTTAGTTGTTTTTATGGTTGAAAAAGTTGTCGAGAGCGTCGGCAGCGTTTTCGTCGCTGGTTTTGATAAAATGGCTGTAAATATCGCTGGTGGTGCTGGTGCGGGAATGACCTGCCCTTGCGGCGACGGTGATGAGCGGAATGCCTGCCGCGATCTGTAAGGTGATATTGGTATGGCGGAGGCTGTGGAGAGTAAAATGCTCCATACCGGCGTCGCGGATAACAATTTTAATCCAGGTTTCAAGAGTGGCGGGATTAATGAGGTCGCCCTTTTCGGAAGTAAACAACTTATCTGACGGCTTTATGTAATCTCCGCAATCCTGCCGCATTTTTAACCAGCTTTCTCTATACTCTTTGAGAACGTTTATCAGGACTTGAGCAACGGTAATCGTTCGTTTAGAACCCTCCGTTTTCGGCTCTTTCTGAAACACGCCGTAGCCGGGAACATAAACGACGGAACGTTCCACGCTGATAGTGCGTTTTTCAAAGTCAATATCATGCCATTCGAGTCCGCATACTTCGCCGCGCCGAAAGCCCGTTAAAAGGAAAATCAGCATAGCGGTTTTGATGCGTAAATTATGGTAGTGCATAAGAAAATCAAAAAAGGTAACAGCGGTTTTGTCGTCCATAAAGCGAACGGGCGTAGTCACCTTTTTGGGATAATCAATATAATCGGCTTGCGCGAAATTATCCTCTACGAGCCGATTTTTCTTTGCAAGAGATAACACGGCTCTGACGGTACGCTTAATTTTATTATTCGTTTCCCAGGCATAGGGTTCCTTTTTTTCGATAGTATCGAAAAGCTTGTTGAACGGGATTTTTGTGGCGCGGCATAATTCGTTCGACCATTTGGCTCCCACGGATTGTCCGCGCAAGGCGTGAGAAAGAGTTGCTGCTTGAACATGATAGTCGTATCTGAGATTTTTATAGCTAAAACCGTAAGATTTCAAAATCTCTTTGAAATCAGGTTTGGGTGTAATAATGATAACGGTTTGAGTTCTATTATCGATTTCATTGAAAAAGTTTTGGATAATAGCGGGCGTTAATTCTTTGATTTTATAGCCTCCGATACGAGAGCAGGCAAAGTCTAACGCTCTTTGTGAGATTACGTAATAAGAAAGCGTCCATTTTCTTTTTGTTTGTTCGAGCCAGTTGTTTGCAAAATCGCGAAACGTAATGGTAAGGGGATCACTTCTTGCAGAACAGCCTGAAATAGAGGCAATCACTTCTTTTTCAAATTTGTCAGCAACGATAACCGCTTCATTATCGGCTTTTTTTTCGCTCATGTTTTCGTCTGCGCGCCAAGAGGACGTTTCAACGATTTCCTCACCGCTGCCCTTGTCTTTAATACGTACTTGTATATCGTAAACAAGGCGTCCGCTTTTTAACTTTCGTTTTCTAATAGTAGCCATAGTAATTAATCCTCCATGTTTAAGAATTTAAGTAATTCGTAAAGGTTGAGTAAGTATTTCTTATTCAATCTGACATTGGTAATCTTGTCGGTTTC
>ERZ809074.1404-NODE-1404-length-31530-cov-28.562383_pt1 | contig 31530 bp, 33 predicted proteins | sample MGYA00520795_ERZ809074 | MGnify/ENA primary metagenome ERZ809074 (study PRJEB31570, sample SAMEA3212989) | Homo sapiens | biome: human-gut; feature: human gut; material: fecal | place: Sweden | collected 2011 ...
AAGCTATGTCTTCTTTTATGCGATTTTCAATTTGCGCAACTTATTGTACATTATCTGAGCACAATCCATCGACCGCAAAACGTGAAATGATTTCAACTATAAAATCATAGGAATTGCAATGTTGCCAACACGTAGATGTTTCATTTCGCCTGAATGAGTTCAAATTATATTTTCCTTTGGAATATTTGCAATCCGATATCGGGTGGATATATAAATTTAGTTAGTCTTTACCTTTGTCCTTCGTCTTAAAACTTAAAAAGACTTCTTTCAACTTCTGCGGTAGCGGCAGCCCCATTGCCACAGAGTTTTCTAATATGCTTACGACTTCGTTTGCACAATAGAACAAAATTGTCATTGCTTGGATTGTTGATCCATCACCGAGCAGATATCCATCGAGCACATGACACATCGACAAAACGACAAAAATCATGACTTTTAATGATATCCCTTTAAATCCTATTTTGCTCGATAGGCGCTTTTGATGTATTGCTACACAAATGCCAGTTATGTAGTCCAAGATTACTAGTAAAATCAAAATGTACAGATGGTCCACGTTTTCTGTTCCCATAAAAAATTCAAGCAGTTTTTTTCCGTTATTCATATAAGCTGTTCTCCTTTCGAACTTATCCTATATCAAAAGAGGGGCAGTGTAGCAGATTGTAAACGTATGAACTCTATTTGCTGAAGTCACAAGGCATTATTCGAGAAAACTCGGGACTATGGAAAACCTCCAACTATGCAGGGGAAATATAGGGTAGTAGAATGAAGTTGTATTTCAGGGCGAAGTAAGTCAGGGCGGAGTAAGTTAGGGAGGAACGGCGACGGAAAGGGGGTCATTGCGCCCTCCGTCAGAGACTCGGACGAACTGGAATGAAATAAGGATAAGAAAAACCGTAATTGCTCATGGGAGCAGTTGCGGTCTTTTTTTGTCCCAAAATCGAAAGGAGCAAGCATTTATGAGTGAATCCAGCAATAGCGCGTGGCCTTTTGGCGAGATATCCGGTGAGGAAGGTCTGGACATTGAGGCGATTTTCAAAGACAGCACAGGGGCAGATCAAAGCAATCCCTTTGCATCTCCTGTGGAGGCTGCAGCATCTGATCCGGCACCCGAAGCGCAGGAGCCGCCTGCGGAGCCTGCTGAGCCGGTGCCTGCACCGAATCTTGCCGCAGCGTCTGCTCCAACACCCAAGGAGCCTGAAACGCCTGCGGCACCTGCACCCAAACCAACCGCTGCCCCGCCTGCGGAAAAGCCTGCACTTGCGCAGCCGGAGGTGAGCGCAGCCGCAGAAAATCCCATCGCTGCGGCCTTTGAACAGAAAACAGCGGAGAACACCAAGAAAGGGCTTTTGGAAAAGCCGCCGGTCTTCTATCACAAGGGTGTCAAAGAGGAGATTGAGGAACCCTCCATGACATTTGAGGAACTGCGTATCCGCAAATCCGAGGACTTTACCGACCTTGAGGAAGGTAAGAGAGTGTCGTGGAGTGTGGAATATTGCGGTATCCGCAAGGAGATCAAAGACCCCAAGGGCACCACGATCATTTCTGTGAAAGAGACGATTGAACGGTCTCACGAATTCTTGGCGGCCCTCAAAAAATCAAAAGAAAAAGATCCCTGCTGCTATGTGAAGCCCAAGGTGGAGATGAAGACTAAGGGCAACGCCGCTTATAAGGGCAAATTCGGTTCTCTGGAAGAGGCGCGGGCGTCGGATAAGGTCATCTGCCTGGTTCCCGCCCGTGACGGCAGGATCTATGAGCTTCGCAAGATGGAGCAGGGCGAGTTTATCGCCCCCAAAAATAATGTAGTGGATTTTTCGGAGATCAGAGCCGGGTTTGCCCCGGCTCTGCCGAAGATCCCTGCTCAGTTGATGGGCCAAATCATCGCTTTCTTCCGCGCCTTCATGACGGAGAACGAGGAAAACGAGGCGCTGGCTCTGATCTACTGGGATAAGGCGGAAAAACGCTTTTTCGCCTATGTTCCCAAACAGAGCGCCTGCAAGGAGGAAGTGGAGGCCAATCTCCATGACTGCCCCTATGACGATGAGGAGCGGTATATCTGCTACGCCGACATCCACTCCCACAACAGCATGGACGCCTTTTTCTCGAGAAAAGATGACCGGGACGAGCGCTCCGTGGGGATTTACTTTGTCCTTGGAGAGCTTGACCATTTCTACCCGACACTCAAGGCTCGCATCTTCTGCGGCGACAGCTTCGTCCCCATTGATCCCGCTGAGGTCATTGAGGGGCTGGAGCAACCGTTCCCGCAGGAATGGCTGGAACAGGTCAGTGTCCGCAGCGCTCTGCCGAAAAAAGAGAAAAAGCGCAGCCTTCGAGAGTTCCTTTCGGAGGTGTGGTGATGAAATTTCCAATGGATCGTCCGGTAAAGGTTGTGATGCTGGGCGCAGGCGGGACAGGCGGCTATGTTGCGCCGTACCTCTTCCGCCTGCTGCACATGCTTGACCGCCCAGCCCGCTTTATCATCTGCGACGGAGATCTCGTCGAGGCCAAGAACCTTGACCGGCAGAATTTTGTGGAAGCTGACCTCGGTGAAAATAAGGCCCGTGTGCTCTCGGAACGCTACTCCGCCGTACTGGGCATGGAAACAGAGTATGTTCCCAATTTCATTGAAACGCTCTCAGAGCTTATGACCCTGATTGAACCGGGAGAATGGGAAACGGACGACTATCCGAGAAGAAAAGTCAGAGAGATGGTTCTCCTGCTGGGGTGCGTGGACAATAACCGTACGCGCCAGCTCTGCCATGAGGCTTTCAAAAAGAGCTTAGATCTCATCTACATCGACAGCGGCAACGGCAGCTATACCGGCCAGGTGGTCTGTGGCGTGCGGAAAAACGGACGTACCGTGCGAAGACCCATCGGCGGCGTCCACCCAGAAATGCTGAAGATCACCGACAGGTTCCCATCGGAACTGAGCTGTGCCGAAGCGGCGCAGGCAGATCCCCAGAGCATCGTTGCCAATGTTACGGCGGCTACCGCCATCCTGACGATGGTCTACAACATCCTGACGCACGGAGAAAATATCGCGCTTCAGACGGACTTCTCCACGCGGACAATTCGGATGCAGACGGTACTTGAAAAACAGCCGAGGAGGAAAGCGGTATGATGAGGTTCACGGTAGATGCCAGAGCGTTTTCGGACGCGATGAGCAAGGTCAGTAAGGTCCTGCGGAAAAGCCCGCTCCCCATTCTGGAGGAGATCGCCGTGCATGTAGAGAATGGACTCTGTACGCTGACGGCAACAGACCTTGATACATGGCTCGTAGCGGAGCTTCCCGCTCGCGGTGACAATGTATCTTTCGTTTTTTCCAGAACAAAGGACGTGATGAAAGCCTGTGCGCATTTTGAGGGAGAGCTGGCGCTTACCTTTGTTCCAAAGGACGAAAAGGAAGGGAAGATAGAGGCACTCTGCGGACAGAGAGCCGCGGAATTTTCTGTTACCTCCCATGAAGATTATCCAGAGTGCGGGATCATAGAGGACGGTACATCCCTGTGTGTGAACGCCGCCGCGCTTTATCGCAGAATCGAGCGTGTGCGCTATGCCGCGGAAAAGGGATGCCTCGACCGCCGGCCGCAGAGCGCCTGTGTCCAGTTTCGGGAAGACCACATTTTTTCCCTGGATGGACGCCGCATGGCCTGTGATACGCAGCCGGGTACGGTTTTTCCGGCCCCCTGTTTGCTACGGGGCGATGCGCTCACACATCTAAGGGCATTTGGAGAAAATGAAGTTACGGTACAGATTGGTGCTAACAAGGTATGCTTCTCGGACGAGACGCTGAAATTGTATGTCCGCAGGTATGGTGTGGACACCTATGATCCCGATGCCGCGATCCCCAAGGCCTATCGAGAAGTTATTACTGTGCAGACGGATGAACTGCTGCGGGAGCTCACCTACCTCAAAGAATGCATTGGCAGCTGCACATTTCCGTATGTACGCTTTGCCGGGCAGGAATTATCCATGAATGTGCCCTCCGGACGTTTTACGACCCGTGTATCTATGGTTGGCCGCGGTGATCTTGCCATTGGTTTTAATCTTCGCTATATGCTGGACGCATTGAAACAGTTTAGAAAAGAGCCAACGGTGCGGATCAAACTCAGCGGCCCCTATACGCCCATCGTAATCGATGCGGAGGGACGCAGCGATTTTGCGCTGGTGCTGCCGGTTCGACTCCGTGATGAAATGGCCGCCTGAGACTAAAAAGAAAATGGGCGACATGCCCTCAAAAAAGGAAAAGGAGACAGCAATATGAAAACTATCTACATTCCCAAGGGAGAAACCATCCGTTACGAATCTCTTGCAACGGAGCATCTGGTCGTTCACGGGTGTCTTCAAGTGACCTGCGGCATCACGGCCAAAACGATCACAGGGTACGGAACAGTCCATGCCGGAACCGTGAATGCCGATGTGATCCGGGTCGATGATATGGACGCTGGCAGCATCGTCTGTAAGCGCCTGCTCGCCAAGCGTGTGCAGTCGCCGGAGGTCTTTGCCTCGGAGAGCGCCGCGGTATCCGGCTTTCTATCCTCTGCCTATGTAGAGACAGGAAAGCTGACGGTAACACTCAGCGAGATCGACACAGTAAATGCCGCAGAGATCATTAACCTGACGCCGAAAAAGCGCACGCTTTTTGGTACGCTTCTTGCTTCCGCGTTCCGCTCGATCTGGACGGTATTGACGGTTCCTGGTCAAAAGGAACTGAAAGCCATGGCAGACGTCGATGATAATGTGCGAGAGGATGTTGTTGAACCGGTGCAGGAAGAAAAGCAAGAATCCGAGACAGCGCAAGCTGCACCATGCGCGACAGAAGATACCGCCGAGCCTGAACCTGTGGATGAAGAACTCAATCGAATCGTCGGCATTTTCAAGCTGGCGCGCGAGCAGGGCTACACCCTCAAGCTCATCCCCGGTACGCCGGAGGAAAATGCGCCCGTGTTCGATTTTGAGAATGAGCGTATCCTCCGCAACGCTGCGTAAGAGCCTATGCGGGAGATCAATGTGGTGAGCAGGGTACGGATCAGCGAGAATGGGAAATCCGTCCTCTATGAAAAGCACTATCACGGTATCCTGACAGAAAACGGCTGCGTGCGGTTAAAAACATACTGCGCCAAGCGCGTCCCGCTGGGGGCGGCAGGCACGGCTAAATCTTCACCGCAAGCCGAAGAGAATATGAAGAGCGCGGCATGAGCCGTGCGACAAGAAGGCAAGGAACTGTATCTGTTCCTTGCCTTCTTTTATATCAATGATCGGAGGAATTGCCATGTCTATAAAATCACAGACGAACAATATGCGGCGGCTGGCCGCGCTGCTTAAGTTCAATCTTTGCAATATCCATGGAAAAAAGGAGTGTGGCCCCAACGGGAGCAAGCAGGTCTTCCTCAATGTGGGAAAGGTTTTCCTGCGCGTCCTCGCAAGAGACCTCGGGCTTCACGATGTGACCGTTAGCAGCAACGCCGGCGGCATTGGTGTATCGGGAGAGTGCAGCTTGATCGGAATGTGGGAGAACGGCGGCCTTTATGTCTCCATTTCCCAGCCTGCCTGCGGCAGCGGTAAAGTGCTGCTCTACCGCACGGTGCGCCATAGCGGAGACTATAAAGGCGGCTATAACCACTTTATCACCCGGCACGAACTTGAAAAATGGTCTTATACCCATCTCTTGGATGCCCTTTGTGCATTGAGAAAGGACTGGGAATCTGATGAGCAAGCCGCTTGATTTAGAAACACAAAGGTCCTATGCCCTGGATCAGCTTACCCAGCTTCAATCACAGATCATGCTATCAGCGCAGGGCATGGTCGTGCAGCGGGCAAGGATTGAAAAATACCGGCAGAGCGACTTGGCGGCGGCGCGGGATACCTACACAGAACTTGAGCAGATTCGCAGAAACCTGACAGAGCAGATTACTGCCGCCCAGCTATTTCTGCTGGAGATGGAAGAGTACAAACTAGCATCTATGGCAGGACAGCTTTGCCGGGGCATGAGCTGCTTCAATCTCATGAGTACAGGCTATAAGCCTATCTATGAGGTGCTGAGCAAGTTCGCGGCTGCGTTCCCCACGGGGCAAAAGGCCAACGCCGCCGTGGTGGGCCGCCTGATGAACAACATCAAGCTGGGCTATTACCCTACCGATCCTGACAACATCTCTTTGATGCTGCGGGGTATCCGGTTCCCAGATGGTGTCACCACGAACCTCTTCGATCCATGCTGCGGCTGCGGTAAGGCTCTGCGCCAGTTGGCTCAGGGGAATAACTGCTATGCCTACGGCGTGGAGCTGGATGAGAGCCGTGCGGAAGAAGCGCAGACACGGCTCCACCGCGTCGGCTTTGGCAGTTTCTTTTACAGCCGTATCAGCCATGAAGCATTTCATCTGCTCTTTTTGAATCCGCCGTACCTGTCTGTCATCAATGAAAGCGGCGGCCGATCCCGGCATGAAAAGCGGTTTTTGATTGAGAGTCTACCTACCTTGATGTATGGCGGACTGCTGATCTATGTCATTCCTTACTACCGCCTGACACCGGATATCTGCCGTATTCTCGTTGATAATTTCGACGACCTCTCCATCTGGCGCTTTACAGACAGCGAGTTCAAGAAATTCAAACAAGTTGCTATATTCGGCATCCGAAAGCACAGAGATACGGAATTGCAGGATACGCTCTGGCTGGAGCGGCTTGCGTGCAGTTCCGCCTCGATACCGACTCTTGAGAAGATTGAGGAGGGACGCTATGCGCTCCCAGCACAGCTTTTGCAGGTCAATACTTTCAAGGGCGAGCGGTTCAACCAAAAGGAATTGGAGCAGCAGCTTCGCAAGTCTAACAGCTTCGCACAAATGATGCGCCGCAGCGAGCTGGATAGCGGTTCCAAACGCCCGCTCCTACCTCTGTCTATCAGCCAGATTGGGCTGATTGGCGGCTCGGGTATGATAAATGGCCTCATCGAATGCGACAGTCCTCACATCATCAAGGGCCGCATCGTCAAGGTCGTGCGCACGGAGAGCGAGGAGAAGTTCAGTGCCAGCGGAAACCACCTTGGCAGTGAGGTCAGAGAAACCATCACAAATAAAATGATCTTCAATGTCCTGACGCCAAACGGCTTTAAGGCATTGACATAAAGAAAGGGGGCTTACCCATTATGCAGTACAGACCCATCCGGTTTCCCACCGGAGAAGTCCGCGCCACAACGGCTGCTTTGGCGAATGTCTCAAAGGAAAAGCTGATCTGTCTTGTGAATCGGCATATCCGCGGTGACTGGGGCGATACCTGCATGGCGGATCAAAAAGCCAATGAGCAGGCAATTCGCGATGGGGACCGTATCTTGTCTTGGTATCAAATCAGCGGCAAGATCCGCATTCTGATCATCACGGAGGCAGACCGCTCAGCCACTACGATCATGCTGGCTGACGAATATTGATGAAAGAGGAAATAAAAATGAAATCTTTAGATATGGTAATCGTCGTTTCTATAAGCGGCCTCGCCGGAACGGATGAATCCCTGCGTTTACAGGCGTGGGGAACGGTAACGAACCTGTTGCGTCCGGAACTCGGAAAGCTATACCGGCAGTTCAACCCCTCGAATGGCGTGTGGGAGCATAAGATATCCCGCCCCTTTGGAGTTGTGCTCGGAAAACAGGAACCCGAGGTGTTTCGCCGATTACTTGCGGCCGGCGAGGAGGCGCAGCGGGAGGCGGTTGCCTTCCATACTGCGGGGATGCTCCGTAAAGCGGATCTCGGTGGCGCGCAGAAGATCGGTGATATGCTGCTTTGCTCTACGGTTGTGGATGGCAGCGATCCCGAGCTGCTGGCGCACACGGTCTGGAACATTCTGATTCAAGAAGGAGCGCCTATCCCTGATTGCGGCATTTACTATGCCTCGCTCGGCCGGGCATCTGCATCTGAACAGGAACGCAGTGAGATTATGCAGAATTTGGACCAGTACGCCCTGTGCATGGTCAGCTTTGGGCAGGAGGCGATCAAGGATGCTTGAGTTTCATAGAGATCGCTTTGTGCAGTTACTCCATGAGGTACCTGCGAAAGAAACTATACTTTCCGAACCAAAGTACAGCCCTTACCTCCAGACGGTGATGGACACAGTAAAGAAAGATGGCGTATTGAACCTGGCTATGATCAACTGGTTGGCCTTTGAAATGGAGGAGGTCACACCTGAAGGCTTGAATGATATTTGTCGACGCACTGAAAGCGGCTGGATCGCAGCCTTGGCCGGCAATAGTAAAAAAGCGCAGACCTTCCGGCTACTGCATCGAACCTTCTTTTGAGGTGCGCCCATGTATGACAACGAATATGAAAGGGATATTCTGCTTTTCTTGCGGATCTTAAAATATCTTCACACCAGCGATGCTGATATGGTCAACGCGATCATTCGGGATTACCCAGAGGTGGACGAGGAAGACCCTGACATGATCATGTACGATTTGCTGTGGGCTTTTTTTGATGAAGAACCGGAAGAAACAGATGATGAGTTTTACACCGTGCGCTTTAGTGACCAGAGCGTCGACCGTTTATACCAGTTGGGCTGCCAAGATGGAGATATCCTTTCATCGAAGTTTAGAATGTGGCAGGAAAAGATCAAGGATATATTTTTGTTTTATGTCGTTGGCGCATCCCACTCTGTCTTCGATGTTTCTTATCATTTTGGCGCAGATAGTGTCAAGATCGACATTACACTTTCGCCGGATTGCTATGAGCCGCTCCTCTTCTTAAATTCAATTATCAATATGATCCTCTACTGTCAAAAGGAAATCAGGCGGCTGGAGGCTGAAAGAAATGAGCAGCATCTTATTTTCAACGGGAAGGAGGCTGCGTAATGCCGCTTGTAAGAAAGGAATCGCCGGAGGAGGTAATCGTTCGGATCTCACCGAGTCGAAATACCATCATTGTTCAGGAACGAAGTCCCGGCGGAGTCCTGAGTTACCGGGAGATTGACCCAGTCGAATTTTATTACGCCCTCAACGGCAGCTGCGTCGGGAATGAATACATCAGCAGCGGGTTTCTGCCGGAGCATTGTCTTCATGTCTCCATGAATGCCGCAGAACGCCACTTTGTGATCTGGAACCCTGACCTGCGGGCTGATGTGATCTACCGGGACACGGAATATTTGGATTTCCCGCTGCCGCGGCTGGTCTTTGGCCTTCGTGTCTTGGCTGACGGAAGGGTCGCAGATTGTTCTATGGGAGTGGTCGCGGATGAGCCTCCAACGGAGGATACACCCATGTTTTATTATCCTTTTTCCAACGTTTACGAAGACGAAAGGGTATGCACAGGCAATAACATCCTGCCGCGATACAAAAAGCTTTCAGCGTTGAAGAATTTTCCAAGATATTTGCTGGGATTGCCCGATAATGATGATATGTTCTACTCCGCGCATAATCAAAAGGGGCTTGACCACAAAGCGCTACTGGAACATCTCAAGGACAAGGACCCCGCCTACTACTATACGGACATTCTTGTCCCCAATGGCCGCACATTGAGTGATTTTATTCTTAGGAGGTAAAAAATTGACAGAAAAAGACACCAGAGAAATGCAGGCAGCGCTTGCAAAGCCCTTTGCTCCGGAGGATCTGGAATGGCGCCTGCAAAATACGATTGAGGAAACGATGCGGGGTATGGCGGTTCCCTATGTGACCAACCGTGCCATCCAGAATCGGCTGGACGAGGTCTGCGGCCCGGAAAACTGGTACAACGAGTTCAAGCCGTGGCACTCCAATGGGAAAAAGGATGCACAGCTCTGCGGCATTGCCATTTACTTTGAAGGCAAGGGCTTCATTACCAAATGGGACGGCGCTGAGGATTCGGACATTGAACCCATCAAAGGCGGCCTCTCCGACAGCATGAAGCGAGCTGCCTACCAATGGGGCATCGGACGTGTCCTCTACAGCCTCGACACCGTATGGGTGGACATCGAGCGCCGGGGACGCAGCTACATTATTAAGGCTAGTGAGCGGAAAAAGCTGGATGACGCCTATTTGAACGCGCTTAAAAAGCTGGGCCTTGAGCCTGCCGCAGCGAGCGGTATTCAATCTCTGTTGATGCCTAAAACCGCGCCGGAGCAGAAGGCCGCAGGCAATCAAAAGCTGGCCTCCACACCCGCACAGGATCAGCGCAGCGGCGGCACAGCGCAGCAATCTGCTGAGCCCCAGAATCGCTCGGCACAGCAGAAACCGCAGGCGGGCCCCAAAAAGCAGGAACATACTGCTGAATCTGCTGGAAAGACCGTTCCGTTCCGCAATACCGTGCAGGCTATGCCCGAGGAGGACATCTACACAGTTCTGGCCGCGAAGGTACAGGGCGGCATGAGCGGTAGCAATACGCTGGTCAATCTGGAAACGCCGGAGAAAAAGCAGACCTATGCCTATGTCCGGGGGGGACGTCCCGAGTTAACGCCGGGCACGCAGCTTTCTCATGTGAAGCTCACGACCCGCAAGCAGGATACCGTGGTGTTCTGTGTGCTGGAGTCCTATGAGGTCTATCAGCAGGGCCAGAAGGCAGCATAAAAAAGCTGCCCTAAGCAAACGAAAGGAGCAGACAGTTGAAAAAGATCGAACAGTTTCAGATCACCAGCATAAGCATTTCCGGCTTCAAGTCCTATGAAAAGCCTACGGAGCTGATCTTCGGTGATCCTACCGTTATTACCGGAGGAAATGGCCGCGGGAAAAGCAGCATTGCGGACGCCATTGCATTTGCCGTGACCGGACTCCCATTTTTTGGAGAGCGCGGCCTTGACCGGCTCCACAATGAGAAAAATCCTGACGTCGCTATCCAGATGCGCTTTGTGGATGAGAATGGGATCATCCATGAATTGACCCGTATCCGCCAAAATAACGATATGTCCATCTATTACGACGGTCATACCATCCGTCAGCTTGACCTGACCGATCTCTTCGGGGAGCGAGACGTGTTTCTCTCTATCCTAAACCCTCTGTATTTTATCGAGGAGCTGGGGACAAACGGTAAGAATCTTCTGGAACGATATCTACCGTTCATTCCGCAGGAGACAATCCTCGCACAGCTTCCAGGTGCGGTGCAGGCATCCTTAAAGGATGAGGTGATCCTTTCGCCTGACGCCTATCTCAAGGGACGGCGTGCAGGGATCCGCGAGTTGGAGGAGCGTATCACCTATCTCAGCGGGCAAAAGGACCTGGCGGCAACCCAAAAGAAGCAGCATGAAACGATGCGGGTGGAGATTTCGGAGGGCATTACAGCCCTTCAGAATGAGATTGCGGCATTGGCGGAAAAACAGTTTGCCGGCCTCGATACTGCCGAAATGCAGGAACGGCTCGTCGAACTGAGCCAGCGCTACGATGAGATGGCCCGTGATGAACGTGGCGATACGGTGCAGCAGCAAAAAGAGCTTCGCGCGCTGCGTGAAAAAATCGTCCGCAGACAATCCGAGCAGTATCAGTCCAAGTTTACCGAGCCGCTGGCGGAGATCACGGCCAAGGTCAATGACCTGGGCGCGCGGTATAAGCGGGAGGCCGTGGTATACAAGGCATTTCATGCCGGTATGGACTGCCCCACCTGTCATCGCCGCGTGACGGAAGAAACGCTGCCGGAGGTACAGGCTGCGCTCAAAAAGGCCATTTCTGAACTGTATGCTGCCGGAACAGAGCAAAAGAGGCAGCTTACAGAGCTCCAGGAATTGGACAAAAAGGCCAGAGATACCTTCGATGCCTTCAAAAAAGCAGATCTCCGCAAATGGACGGAAGACGCTGCCGAACTGGAGCGGCGCTGCGCGGAACAGTCGGAAACCGGCTCGCAGGCTGCTGAGTCACTGCGCAGAGAGATTCAGAACCTGACGGCAGAGCTGGAATACGGCAATTTGACGCAGGCAGAGTATGACCGCCTGCGCGAGTGCCGGGAGCAGTGCCGCGAGTTGGAGTCCAAGCTCTCTGCGCTAAATGAGATGGCATCTGCACAGACGCCTGACTTTGACCGTGAGATCCGTGAGGCGCAGGAGGCCATCGGCAAAATCAAGCGCACGATGACGAATGTGATTTTGTATGTCAGCAAGCGGGCCGAGCTTACTTTTTCGCAGCTTAAAATGAACCGCGTGGAAATTTCCCTCTATGATGTGGTGAAATCCACGGGTGAGGTCAAAGATACCTTCAAGTTTACCTACAGCGGCCGCCGTTATGATCGACTCTCCCTTTCCGAGAAGATCCGGGCTGGTATGGAGGTGTCGGAGCTGATAAAGCGTCTCACAGGGCGCAATTACCCCGTTTTCGTAGACAACATGGAGTCCGTGGATGACCTTGCCAATGTACGTCCGACAGGACAGATTATCATGGCAAAATGCGTGAGCAATGCGCCGCTGCAGGTGAAGCCAATCAAGCCTATTGTTTTCGCGGAGCAGCGCGCCGCCTGATAGGAGGTGATCCCGTTTGGCCGTCCGACAATATGATAAGATCCCTATCGTGGAAACGGCCAGACGGTGTGGGCTTGTTCTCGACTCCCGAACGCTGCGGCGAACGGAGGTCGAGGCAAGCTGCCCCTTCTGCCATGACCACGGACCGGGAAAATACCATCTGAGCCTCAATACCGACACAGATCAGTACCGCTGTAACCTTTGCGGGGCCCACGGCAACAGCGTGAGCTTGTATGCAAGACTTAAAGGAATCAGCAATAAAGAGGCCTATTTGGAGTTGGTGCGGGAGACAAAGGTATATCCTTTGCCCCAGGCGCCCGCTCCCCGAATGAAAGAGCGGCAGCCTGTTTCGCTGGAGCAGCGCCACGCCGCATATACGGATATGCTGGAGCACTTGACTCTTCTTGACCGGCACGGTGAAAACCTGCTGAAAAGAGGCTTATCCGAAGATCGTATCCGAGAAAACGGATACAGAAGTATGCCCGAGACTGAGCGGGGTCGTCGGCTTTTGGCCGACCTGCTCCGCTCCCTCGGGCATAACCTGCGCGGCGTTCCCGGCTTTCGTACCTACTATGGCGAGTGGACGCTCTCCGGGCCGAATGGGTTCCTTATTCCGGTTCGGAATAAGGATGGGCTCATACAGGGGATTAAAATCCGGCTCGACGAAGCGGACCATCCCAATCGAAAGTACCGCTGGCTCTCCAGCCGAAGCCTGCCAAACGGCACCCGCAGCTATTCCTGGGTGCATGTAGTCGGCGACCGCTCCCGAAAACGGGCCTTTTTAACAGAGGGCCCGCTCAAGGGCGACGTGGCTAGCTTTCTTGCAAAGGATGCGCTGTTTATCTGCATCGGTGGTGTCAACGCACTTCACGGGCTGACCGATACCATCCGAGAGCTTGGTGTCCATGAGGTCGTGGAAGCAATGGATATGGATCAGATGACAAATCCCAATGTCCGCAATGCCATCCATGCTATGAGAAAAGAAGTGCAGAAGATGCCGGGTATCCGCTATGCAAAATACACATGGAATCCCGCCTACAAAGGCGTGGATGACTATCTTTTGAGCCGAACTGCAACGATGTAAAGGAGAAACGATGTTAACAGAACAAGAAAAAGTACGAATCCAAGCGATAATCCGAAAAAGGCAGTATGGTATTACGCTCAGCCAGATGAAGCAGTTTTTCAAGAAGCATCAGCACGCACGGGAAATTGGTGACAAAAAAACGATGGAAAAGATCGAGTACCATTTGACCTACATCAATTTTCATTACGAATGTGGGCTGCTCATATCCGGGCAGTATGATAAGCTGCCGGAAGTAATTAAAAACTGGTGAGAGAACTCGCTGTAGAGAAAGGACAACCTAAAATATGGATAAAGTCATAAACATGAATGAATTTATCGGTGCGGCTGCTGGTGATAGGCAGCACATACTGGGAAAATTCCTTTATTTCTCCCTGACAAACCTTCTGGTGGATAAAGACGAGTTATCCTACCTGTGCGAGAGCATGGGGATCCCGTACAGCGGCAGCAACCGGCTTTCTGTGTCAGATGCCTTCCGCTCTGCCACGGGTGATATCCGGGAGCGCATCCCTGTTACGGAGGATGGTGAGACGAACATCTACCTTGCCTACTGCCGGGATAATAAGCACACCCACGGTGTTCTCTCCCGCGAACTGGTAAAGGAAACGCTGAACAGACAGACCAATCAATACGAAAAGTTGGCGAATATCAGCTACGACAAGGCAGACGGCATTTTCCGCAGCGACAATATGGTCTACGATTCTGCGGTGGATGTGCCTGCGTGCTGCCGGCATGCAGAAGAACTTTTTGAACTCTATCAGCGCTGTGCCAACCGCAAGCAGATCGAAACAATCTGCCTCAATTACCTGCGCTCTCTTGAGGCCACCAAGCTGAGCGTCAATGGTCACATGTATTTTGTTCCCCGTACCCATATGGACCAAGTGGACATTTTTGAGGATTTTATCACGCTCCTCAGCGGTCTCAACAAAAGAACGACGCCTTTGATTGTTAACAGCTTCTACATCATTGACGATGCGAAGCAGCGTGAAAAGATGACAGAAGAATTTTATAATGCAGTCAAAAAAGAGATTGCAGTGTATCAGGAAAAGTGCGACTATCTTATCAAGAGCAACAGCCAGAGCCCTGCAATTATGGACCGCTGGGTTTTGAAGGTGCAGGCGCTGGAGGAGAAAAAACGGCACTACGAAGGCGTGCTACAGCGGGAACTGAGCGGGCTGGACGATGAGTTTTCTGTCCTTAAGCTACTATCACAGGAACTTCAAGTAAGGTCGAACAGTATTCGCAATCAGCGATTTCGGCAAAGAGCGGCATAAATAAGCGTCAGCGGGGTGTAATCAGTCGATGTAAAGCGAAAAAGTAAGCCGAGAAGAAAAACTCGGCTTACTTTTTCATTTGTAAGGCATTTCTGAGCGTTGTTTGTCAATGGGACATCAGAACATAAGCATTGCATAGATGGCTGTGCATCCAGCGGTGGGGAGAGTGTTAGAACTGATTTTCATATAGTATGATTGCCCAACAGTTAGTCCAGAAAAGTAAACCCCGTTGTTTACCTCGATAGTTGCATAATTTGATGCCCGTTCACCTGCTCCTGGTACTCCAGCATAAAGTTGCACATTGTAATTCAAGGCACCAGGTGCACTTTTCACTACGAATGCCATATTTGCCGTTTCGGCAGTAAACGGGGCGCAGATACTTCCGTTTGTGCCATCTTCATTGTTCGGGGATAAGAACGCAGTACCTACAATGGGAGTAGCTTCGGTTTGCGATTCGAACGCATTTCGTTCCTCAGCGGTCATTACATGAATTTCAACGGAGTAGTCACTGCTTTTCATTGCATTAGCTGAACCTGCAACGCTTAGAAGGACAATAACTGTTAGAAAACATGTAATAACTTTTTTGATTCGTTGCATACTCTTACCTCCGTTTTAACAAAATGTGTTTGTAAGTACTCAGAATGTATAATAGGAATATGTAGCAGTGCATCCAGAGGCTCCGACATCATCGGAGCTAATCATAAAGTAGTAATTTTGCCCAATCGTCAGCGTATAGAAAGATGCACCGTTGTTGATTGGAATTTTGGGCGTATAGGTCGCTACGCGATAACCACTTCCGGGAGTACCAGCATATAGCTGAACATTGTAAGAAGTTGCACCAGGAGCATTTGTGATAACGAATGCGACATTTGTGGTATCAGCAGTAAAAGGAGCGCAAGGGTTCCCGTTTGTACCAGTGCTGTTATTTTTGGGCAAGAAGGCGGTGCCGTTTCCAGATATACTATAAGTAGAGACAGCAAATCTTGCAGCGGTCTCAGCACGTGTCATAACGTGGACTTTAACAGGAAATTCCTCTGTGTCTGCGGCCATAGCAGGCATCGCAAACATGGAGATTAATGCGCAGAGAGTCAGAATAAGGGATAATACTTTTTTTCTAGTTTTCATTTTAATTCTCCTTCTTCACTTTTGTTAGATCAAATTTGTGGTATGTACCGTTGTATTTGGAGATGATACTACCGTTTAGGAACTTATCGCTCTGTAAGTATCTTCTTCAGACTATGAGACCACATAGTTGTTACCTTTAAAACTCAATCGCAGACTGCATTACAGCGACATTGGTTTTATGGCCTTCATAACTATTTCTATTGTAAGCAGAAGAATACAGAGCATTAAAACTACAACTTTTTCACAGAATCACCCCCTGGCGTTTTCGCGACAGACATTTCCGCTTTTACCCAATAAATGCAGAAGAAAGCCGCTTCCTTACATTTGCTTGTGATATTATTTGGAATTTTCCGTTTCAACCAATTGCGGTGGACTTGTTTTGTGCAAAATGTTACCTCACTCAAATGGCGCGTCGAGGGTAAATGCAGGTTGCTCTATAGATTGGACTATACTAAAGAACTGATGTTATTTTTACTTTCAGAATCACGAAGAGGTCCTCATAATTGTTTGCGAAGATAGTGCCTGCATCTGTATTTTCTGTACTTTTTATACTAATGATGTTGAGATCATTGCCCTTTCGGACTAATGACCTGAATAGGAGTCTCTGTGAATGACATCGGAACGGCAAACTCGGGAAAGATTTTTGCAACTAAGCACACTTTTCTATTCTACATGCAAGTGCTGCGTTAACTGTACTTGGCTGCAAAGTAAACAAGATCCTCGGTAAATGCGGGTTTTCCATGCCCATCTATATAGATCAGCATATTACTATGGAAAACCTCCAACTATGCAGGAAAAGTATAAGGCAGTAGAATTGAGTTGTATTTCAGGGCGAAGTAAGTCAGGGCGGAGTAAGTTAGGGAGGAACGGCGACGGAAAGGGGGGTCATTGCGCCCTCCGTCAGAGACTCGGGCGAACTGAAATCAAATAAGGACAAGAAGAGAACCGTAATTGCTCATAGAGCGATTGCGGTCTTTTTTTGCCCCTAAATTGAAAGGAGGACGCGAATGAATGTCAGAGAGCAAGCTGATCGAGCTGGGGTATTATGATCGGTCGGCGAAGATCCGGCTGTCGGCCTACGCAGATACAGTCGTGCTTGACGCAGACAAGAAAGGAAGCGTGATCTGCGCGATCCGCTTCGGTGGATATCCCGAGATGGTGCGGGCTATGGCAGACGCTATTTACGGCGGGGCTACCATAGAGGCCACCCAAAATGATATGGTGCGAAAGCTGCAAAGCAAGCTGAAAGGGTATCAGCGTCAAATCACCCATGATGGCGTATACGCCGTGGCAACGCTTATGGCAGCAGACGACACACAGGAAGAAACATCGCCGCAGGATGAATGCGGGCCGGAGGATGACAGGCAAAAAGGAGATGAAGAAGTCGCTCCGCAAAAACCGGCACAGCCACGCAAATGCTACATTTTCTGCCCTGAAGGCGATCGTGTGCGCCTGTTTGAGGAACTGGATCACAAAACAGCAGCACCGCTCATCCCTGCGTTTCAGGACTATGTGCTCACTTCGCTCCAAAACCGCGGAGATCTCCGACAGCTGGAGGTCATCTCGCAAAAAGAGCGGATCGATGCATGGGTGCTGACGCTGAAGCCAGAGGATAAAAATGTTGTGGAGGTGCTGGAGGAAGGCTTGAAAACCGGTGACATCCAGATCCCTAGCGCGGTTCCAGGCTTTTCGGATGGGTTCGAGGAAGTCAATAACGTCACGGAATATCTCAACACCTTTGGCGTGACCGTCGCAGATCGCATCCGCAATCAGTTCATGCCCCTCTTTGACCCTGCCAGTGAGCCCCTCTCTGATGAAGTGCTAGCCATCAACGACTTTATCACGCAGCACGCGGGCTATTCCCTTTATGACGCACAGCTTGCGGTAGCGGAGGCTGTCAAACGTCAACTTGAGCGAAAGCGGGCCGCCCTCATCATCGCGGAATGCGGCTCTGGAAAAACCAAGATCGGATCGACCGCTCTCGGCGCGCTGCACGGGCTATGGGCTTCGCAGAAGAAAAAAGGCACAGAAAAGTCTTTCAACATCATTATGTGCCCCTCCCATGTTACGAAAAAATGGGTACGCGAGATCGGCGAAACGCTCCCGGATACCTACGCTATGGTGGTACGCAATATTACAGACTTAAACCGCCTCTATGCCATGTACGAGCAGGGCGACAAGAGTGTGTATGCGGTCTTTTCCAAGGAACGGGCCAGAGACGGCTATATGCGCAGCCCTGCCGTGCGGTGGAACAGACGCCGGCATGCATTTCTTTGCCCGGACTGCGATGCGGTCATCGAAATGGATATCAGCGAGGATGGAATCAGCTATACCGTACCGGCAGACCAGTTTTTCTTCCGCAAAGAGAACAGGGTAAATCACGTCTGCTCTCATTGCGGCACGCCGCTATGGTCTGCTGTCAATCCGAGTAAGCGGACCGAGTGGGTCAAGATCGGCGAATATGGCTGGGTACACCGCTACGGAGCGGACGCACATCTCAAGCGGACGAAAAATGAGAAGGTCATTGACCAGCTTATGAAGATCGCTGAGGACCCGGATGGCTACTATTCTGTCCGCGGCGCACAGCGGCGCTATCCGCTCAGTACCTATATCAAGAAGAAACTGCATGGAAAAATCGACGGTTTCCTCTGCGATGAGCTCCACGAATACAACAACGCCAGTGGCCAGGGCGACGCCATGGCAGAACTCTACGGTGTTTCAAAGCTGTTTGTTGGAATGACTGCGACGCTCATCAATGGGTACTCCTCGGGTATCTTTCATTTGCTTTACCGCATCGTCCCTGGGCTCATGCTCAAAGATGATAAGAGGTATCGCAAGCCTGGCGACTTTGACGCGGAGTATGGTGTCGTAGAAAACACCTATGAGATCGAGGACACCGAGTACAATTCCAACCGGCGCGCCAACAAGCGGAAAACAAAGTCGCGGCTGCTCCCCGGCGTCTCACCGCTGGTGTTTTCCCGTTTCTTGCTGGAGTATGCGGCCTTTTTGTCCCTTACGGATATGAATAAGGATTTGCCAAGCTATGAGGAGATCCCGATAGCGCTGGAGATGCCTGAGAATGTCCGCAAAGCTTATGAGAAAGCGGAGAACATACTGCAAAAGATACTCCGTTCAGGTACAGGAATCGCGCAGAAGATCCTCTCTGCTTATCTCAATCTGCTCACGGTCTACCCGGATCAACCCTACGACCAGCCGGAAATCGTCCATCCCATTGACGGCTCGACCCTCGTAGAGCCGGAAAACTGCGGAGACTTCACAACGCTTCTGCCAAAGGAAGAAGCGATATTGGATCTGGTGCAGCAAAAGGTGGAAGATGGCGAACGGGTATTGATCTACACCAGCTGGACGCGGACGGACTCTCAGCAAAAGCTGCTGAAGCTGCTGCGAGAGAATGGATACCGCACGGAGATACTGACAAAGCAGATTCCCACAGAGAAGCGGGAGGAATGGGTGGACAAACGGGTCAAAAGCGGCCTACAGGTCCTGATCACAAATCCGCGCTGCGTGGAAACGGGCCTTGACCTCAATGCTTTTACCACCATCATCTACTACTCCATGGGCTATAACCTCTTTACGCTGCGTCAGGCCTCCCGCAGAAGCTGGCGCATCAATCAGACGGCGCCCAAGGTGGAGGTGTATATGTTCTACTACGCAAACACCATGCAGGCCAAGGCCATGAAGCTGATGGCCTCCAAGCTGGCGGTCGCAGGCATCATTGAGGGCACGTTCAGTGAAGAGGGCCTTGCCGCCATGAGCGATGTGAAGGACCTGACCTCGCAGATGGCAAAGGAACTGGCGGCCGGTATCCGGGACAATGTAGAGGATATTGCCGCAGCCTTTAAGAAAATGGCGATCATCAACCCCAATTGCAAAAAGAGCGTGCAGGAAGAGACAGATGTAGAAGGCCTGCCTGCCCCGGAGATCGTACCCGAACCCCACGAGAGCAGTGTCCGCACAGCTCAGACCGCAGCGATCTGGGAACGCTACGAGGGGTTACTTGCAAGGACAAACGAAGAAAAGAAAAAGCGGAAGTCGAAGGTGGCAGAGGTGGATGAAAACCAACTGTCGATCTTCGATTTTGCTGCATAAAGGAGGAGATCATTTGCTTATTACCGTGGATCGCGCCGAATTTCTCGCAGCGATCAAGCGTGCGACGGCCATTGCCCCGCCGGACTCTCCGCTGGACGTCCTGAAGGGTGTACTGCTGGAGACGGACAGCACCAGAAAAATGCTCACGGTGACCTCTACCAACCTGGAAGTATCCCTTGTAGAGATGCTGCCATGCTCCGCACAGGAGGACGGTGCGCTCGTCTACTCCGCCAGGATTCTCGCAGAAATGCTCCAGCGGCTCCCAGAGGATACGGTGGAGATCAGCCGCAAGGAAAACCGCGGCCGTATGACACTCACCAGCGGTAGCGCCAGCTATGAGGTCGATGTGTGGGACCGAGGGGCATTCCCCAAGCCGGACCTACCCTTCCCCGAGGATACCGTCAAGGTCAGCGGCATTCCTGCTATGGCTCAGCACACCGTTTTTGCCACGGCCCAGGATAAGGACAAGCCGCTGCTGCACTGCGTCAACCTGATGTTCACCAGTACGGGTCTGCGCGCCGCGGGAAGCAACGGTATGTGCATCGTAACAGCCAAGGGAGACGACCAGAGCACCGGAGATATCAGCCTCTTGGTTCCCGCTCTCTCGCTGGCGAAGCTCGCGGGTATGTGTAAGGACGAAGATGAGTTCCGCGTCGGCACAACAGGAAAAAGCATCGTCTTTTTCAAGGAAAACTTTCTTTTCAGCGCCCGCCTCATGGAGGGCGGCTATATCGACACGAACTCTCTGCTCAAGACCATTACCAACAGCTTTACCGTGCTGACGGACACCAAAGAAATGCGGGAGGCTCTCTCCTCTGTGCTGTCCGTTGCGCCGGATGACAGGGTGAATCTGGCCTTTGAAGATCAAAAACTCGTCTTTCGCTGCTCCAGCGACTGGGGAAATGCTTCTGCCGGTATTGACGTGATTGCGCTGACAGGCTCTCCTACCGGTAGCTACTGGTATAGTGCAAAGCAGCTGGCGACCTGCTTAAAGGCGCTCGGCGGGACGATTACCCTCGGCATCGCCCAGGGCGGGATGCTGACGATCAGCACACAGGACGCCTATTACCTGCAAAATGTCATGCGCGCGCCTGCGGCTAAGAAAAAATCCAAGAAAGCCATTGAGCCGCCTGCGGCAAAGGCGGCGTAAAGGGGGAGATTCGTTTGGAAATTCCAAAGATCTGCCGCTACTGCGGCGGCGTTGTCCATCTGGTTTCTGCCGCTGATGTCTACGGAATGGCAGCGGCAAAGCGGCTTGGCATTGAACAGGAGAAATTCTATCAATGTCAGAACTGCAATGCCCGTGTTGGCTGCCATAAGGGTACCACGCGGCCGCTTGGCAATCTGGCCAATGAAACTCTCCGCATGAAGCGCAAAGAGACGCACCAGGTCTTCGACAGCTTCTGGCGGGAACGGGGCATGACGCGCACCCAAGGCTATAAGTGGATGGCGAAGAAGCTGCGCCTTTCCGAGCAGCTGGCACACATCGGGGGCTTTGAAATGGATCGGTGCCAAAGGCTCATTGACTTATGTGAAAAAGAACGGAATAAGGAGGCGGCATAGTATGTGTGAAAAGAATCACTGTTCGCGCACGCCGGAGGATATCTGTACCTGCATGGATTGGCAGAACGACGATCTGATCCGGACGGTGACACATCTTGCGGAGAATACCACAGATATCGACTGGGAGCTTGATTATAAGGACCTTGCGGATGTGCAGGGACACCGGCTGTGTTTGATCGGACGGTGTAAAAAATGCGGCGGACGCCTTTGCATCAGCCAGACACCAAAGATCAAGGTTTCGCCGGAGCAGATTCTCTCCGCGCTGGATGACAGTATCGGTCAGGCGTACAGCGCTCTCAAGGTGAATCTTCAGCCCGAGGAGTATTACGACAAGTTTGCAGAGATGTTCCACGAGGAGGACCGTCCCGTTGTCGATAAGTGGGTGATGCATCAGCGGTGCTATTCTCCTTATCTGAAAGGCTACAAACACTCAAGGCCAGCCTACATGATCGTCCATACCTCGGCGGATGCAGATAAAGGAAATTTCCCTGATCCCGAGGGGCTTGAGACGTTCCTGTGTAAAGACCGGGCAATCCTGCGGCTTCGTGAATTAGTGGAGATGGAAAAGGAAGAAATGACCTTCCCCTATGATGAAGAGCTCTATCGCGAGGAATACGGTGATGATTTCTGGGAGGCCTATTGCGATAACTATGCCGCAGGCTGGTTTACCCGCTATGAGATCATCGAAAGTCCGCTTTTCCTGGCACCCGAGGATGAACTAAGAACGCCGAATCCAAGCTATAGCCGTTTTACCAACACCCGCACCGACCTGAACGACTGCCTCACTTCCATCCGCGAAGATACGCATTTGAGCGATGCAGAGGCCAGCGCAGGTAAGGGACTGTTCAAAGCGGTCCTGTCGCTCTGTCAGGACTATGGCATGATTAAGGGCTTTGACTGCGATAAGGTGGACAGTATGTTTGACCACCTGGAAAACCGCAGCGAAGCGCTCACCGAGTAAGGAGGTAGAAATGCAGTTACGAAAAGAAACTTGTATCGGATGTGAATGTGAACTCCAATATACGAAAAGTATCCCCACAAAGCAGATGGGTGTCATGATGCACATGGGGGAGCGTTTTTGCACCGGTGGAAAGCGGGCGCGTAAATTCAAACGCAGTGCCCCCAAGATCTATGTGCCGGACTGGTGCCCAAAACGGAAAAAGCCCTGTGAACTGCGAGTCTACTGCTTCAAAAATAAAAATGAGTGGAGACTGCACGAGATGCTCTGTCATGACCTCGGCATGGATATTTCTCCGGACGGTTGGCGGTATGCACCACTCTATGAGCTGCACACCGACCTTACACCGCAGGAATTTGCCAAGATCTGCAACGATGCGCCTGACGCCGAAACACTCCATGTGGCCGTTCACCGCCATTATGTGGTAGAGATCGATGACGGGCTCAGGCCCGCCTTCTTCTATAAAACGGAGCGCGGCTATGAACTGGTACCGTCGTTTGATGCAGCGGAGGCAAGAAAAAATAAACGGGAGGATACCGATTGAACAACACGGAAAGAAACTGTGACACCTGCAATGATTCCTACTACATGACCGAGAAAAATCCAAGCGGAGGAAAGAAACTGGTTCAGCTGCAGCACTGCCGCAACACAGTCTACAATTCTCCCGCCTACACCCATCAGATGTTACTGGAGGACTGGGGCAAGGGCTTCTGCCGCCTTTGGACCCCTATCACAGAGAAAGGAAATGAACATGAACAACAACTATACCATCGCCCAGCGCAATGCCCTTGTGGAGAAGTATCTTTGGTGCATCGATACCGTGATCCGGAAGAACCGCCCTCTCATGAGGGCGGCCGGGCTGGAGTATGACGATGTGTACCAGCAGCTTGCGCTTCGGCTCATCCGGGCTGTGGCCGGCTTTAACCCGCAGAAGGGTACGCTTCAGCAGCATATCTTCGCACAGCTCAAATATGAACTGCTCAACTGCAAGTCGGCTTACCGCCTGTGCGGCCTGACCGGTGCTCCCAAGGAATACCGCAAGAGCGACATGGTTTCTCTTGATCATATCTCGGAGAGCAGCTCCCTATATGAGCAGGTCATGGCGGCATAAGGGGCAGAAAGAGATGATCTTACAGGAAAACGGCGCGCGTTTTTGCACAGAGGGCAAGGTATTCACCATCGGTGGAATCATCTGTGCCAACGATGAAAGTGCGTATGCCGGCCTTTGCGGCACGGTCATGGAGATCCGCAGCGGTGATGACTGTGAAACGGAAAACGATACACCGGATATCTATTGTGCCTTTGATCCTCCCACCTCGGAGAATATGGTGCTCGAACTGGAAAGTCGATTCTCAGCTCTGTACGGGGAACCGAAGACCATGGACGATATCGCCCTTGACAGCGTAATCATGGCTCCGGAGATGTTGGAGCCATCTGCTGAGCCGCCTGCGGAAGGTGTAGACCTTTCCGGGAAAATGGAGGCGGTGGCTGATATTTTTGCCAAGGTGCTCCAGATGCCGGGCGGTGATCTGCGCGCTTTGCGTGCCTTCCCGTGTGCTCCGGCAGATGAAGAAGCCGCGTCATGGGAGGTCGTGACAGAGGTTTGCAGTCTCGGTGGCTGTGATATGAGCGTTTATTTCTTTGAGGATGAACGAAGCGCCCGGCTTTTTGCCGCGTTGCTCAAGCGTACAGGCTGCCGCCTCCGCTATGATGCAGCCTGTCCCAGATGCTATGCCGAGTACCAAAGAAGGATATTAAAAGAAAGCGAGGATATATAAATGAGCCTGCGAGATAAAATGCTGGCCGTGATCGACGATGTGAACGACAGCGTTGCCGAGCGTGGAGAACTGGTAGAAATGATTGCCATTGCCCTGCTGACCCGCAAGAACCTGTTCGTTCTGGGTGATCCGGGTCAGGCCAAGAGCTATGCCATCAACCTCTTCCGCCAGCACATCACCGGCGCGAGGCAGTTTGAGCGCCTGCTCTCCAAGCAGACCGATGAAGAACAGCTTTTCGGCCGCGTTGACCTTTCAAGCCTTATCCCCGGGAGCATCCCGGACTCCGCACTGGAGGGTGATGGTGTATATCAAACCCTGTACTTTGATCTAAAGTGTGCGGTAGATGGCTTGGGGCAGATGAAAAATGCCCAGGACACCTTTGCTATGCTTGATCGGGCCTCGGACAAGCTGGCCGCCTACCGCAAAGCGGTAGCGCTGCTGCGTCCAAGCGAACCAGTTGTCCAGACAGTAGGCAAGATCCCCGAGACGGACATTGTGCTGCTGGATGAGATATTCAAGTGCAACGACGGTGTCCTGAACTCGCTCCTCACGGCGCTCAATGAGCGTAAGTACACCAACGAGGGCCATACATACCCAATTCCGACCATCTCCTTTTTTGCGGCGTCCAATGAGATTCCCAATTTCAATGACCCGCAGGAGAAGATTTTGGAGGCGCTCTATGACCGTCTGGAACTGAAGGTCGTGACAGCCAACATCGAAGACCGTGATACGCGCCTTGCCGTTTTGAAAAATAAGCAGAGCGGCGCATTTGGACAGGTCAGTACCACAATCACGCTGGAAGAACTCATTGAGATGCAGCGTGAGGTGGCAGAGATTCCCGTGCCGGACAGCGCAAACGAGCTGGCGGACGACATTCTCTGCGAGCTGCGCAAGAGCATGGCGGTGTCGGATCGAAAGTACCTTGGCTATTACCCCATTGCGCAGGCCAGAGCATGGCTCTCCGGTCACGACAAGGTGGAGTCTTCCGACCTGCTGGCGCTGAAGGACTATCTCTGGCATCTGCCGGCTGACCGGGAAAAGGTGGAGGGTGTGCTCAAGAGACTTTGCATCAACCCCATGCAGGAAAAGGTCAATGGCATTCGTGAGATGGCACTGGATTCGCAGGCAGGATTTGAAGAGGCCTACGGAGATAGCAGCCGGGCAGATCTCGTCCGCAAGGCGTTCATCAAACTGCGCGGAGAACTGGTGCGGCTCTACCAAAAGCAATGCGAACTCCGCGCTTCCGCACAGTCGGACAGCGAAGCGGCTTTGGTGGACAGCTTACTTACTGACCTTGAGGACATCAGCCGCCGGGCGCATGAAAAGACGGGCTTTACCTACACGCCGCTATCTGAGATCGCGGCGCTGAACTGAATCAAACAGTCAAAAATCACTTAAAAATTAGGAGGACTTTGTATGCTGAACCGAATTGTTTTGATGGGACGACTCACCCGTGACCCCGAGCTGCGGAAAACGCAGTCTGACACCCCCGTCTGCTCCTTCTCTCTTGCCGTTGACCGCGACTATAAGCGCGATGGTGAAAAAGAAACAGACTTCATTGATGTGGTCGCGTGGAGAAGCACTGCGGAGTTTGTGAACAAATACTTCACGAAGGGCCGTATGGCTGCCGTGGAGGGTCGGCTCCAGATCCGTGACTGGACGGACAAGGAGGGCGGTAAGCGCCGCAGCGCGGAGGTCATTGCCGACAATGTATATTTTGGTGACTCCAAGCCCAAGGAGGATGGTGCTTCCAGCGCTGATGCTGATTTTGGCGTCCCACCCAGCGACTTTACGCCGGACTTTGGCGACGACGAAACTCCATTTTAATATCTAAAAGAGCAGAGGGAGGGTAAAATGCCCTCCCTCCAGCATCTACGATGAAAGGAAATCAAAACTATGCCAAACTGTGCTATCTGTAAAAAAACTGTTACTACAGGCATTGTGCTGTGCGGCCACTGTGCCAAGGGCCTTGCTCCCTATACGCTCCCTGTGGATCTTGCGTGGTTTATTGACCAGCTATCCGAGGAGATTGTGCTGGATAATGATATCTACACCTGCGCCATGTGTGCAATGTCGACCTGTAACAGCCAGGTCAGCGGCATGACCTGCCGCAACGGCGTCAAAGCGTGGCTCCTCACAAGGGCAAAGCAATTCTTTCCTGCCTAGGCAGCGTGACGGAGGTACACCATGAAAGATAATATCTTATCGCAGCTTCTGATAAAGTGCCCTTTCCCCGAGGTGTTTGAGGATACGAAAACCGTGGAAGGCTGTTCCTTTCCGGAGCCCCGGCGCAAGATCGGTCATATCCGTGCCGACTACGATGGCTGGCGCTGGTACAATACCGTGTGGCCCTGCCACAGAGCGCTTGCTACTCAGAAAGTCTGCAAAGAGATCGACCACATTTATGATGCACTGACTGCACCGAATGCCTTAAAAGATCTCACCACGCTGCGGAAATTCTGCGGCGAGCACACAGACGCCTGTATCGCCAAGGAGAATAAGGATGAGTTCAGCTTTTACTATGTAGGTAAGCTGTGCGTTTTCTGGATCAGGCTCATCACCCGCAAGGGAGACTATAATATGTACTTAAACGCCTACATCAAAGAGGAGAGTTATCAGAAATATTTTGACTTTCTGGAAAAGTTGCGTCAGAGCGGTGAAACCAATATGTACGGTGCCGCGCCCTACTTGCAGTCGGAATTTCCCGAGCTCCGCGGTTCCCAGAAAAAGGCCAATGCCATTTTGATCGCGTGGATCAAGACCTTTGAAACGGAAGAAGGTGACGAGCCTTGCTGAAGCCCTACCGAACGATTCAGGATGCTCTTGCTTCACACTGGGTATTATCTCCGTCGGCAGAGATACACCAGAAAACTGACCGGGTACTGCGCTCTACCAAGCTGGAGAGCAGCATCTACCATGACCTGCGTACAGAGGATGCCGCTATGGATGAAATCGAGCAGGATGCGGAGAAGAAGCTGAAGTCCTTTTCCGCTCTCTCACAGGATGTATTCCAGTCCTTCTACTCTCTTGCGCCCCGCCGCAATGAAGAGCCATCTCTTTCCGTAGCGGCACGTAAATTTAATGCGCCGATTCTGGAGCACATGACAAAGAGCGAGGAATATCCCACACTCAAGGAAGTCTGCGAAGGCAGGGAGCTTCCTGCCTATGAAGCGGCATCAGAGTTCGTTTCCAAGGTATCCGGAGAACTGGACGATCTGCTCCCGCAACTTGCCGGAAAGCAAGGGGCACTTCATACGCTGGAAAAGCTGGAGCGGGCAGAGCAGCAGGCGGCAAGACGCCTGTATGAGCTGCTGGAGCAGCGCGGTGCGATTCGCCGGGATGATCCTGTACTGGATGAAGCCGTGGTAAAGGCTGCCAATGAAGTAGACGGAAAGCACCGTCAGGTGGAGGCTGTCACAAAGCTTATTGATGATAGTGCTTTGCATGACCGGGAAACGACGCATGCGATGGTACGTGAAGCCGTGGCGGGCGCCGCGGAAAAGGCAAAGAAAGTACAGAGTATCATCGGCGCATGGAGCAGCGACCCTGGAAATCTCCAAAGAACGCCGGAAAATCTGGCTCTTTTGAAGCGCGTGCGGGAAAGTGCGGCGTTGCGGGATATTTCTAAATATCTTGGCCGCTTTCGGGAAATGCTCACCCAAAAGAAACAAAATGGATATGCCTATGGACGAGGCGAAAAATACTCGCTGGAGCTTGGCAGCGACCTCTCTCGTGCACTGACCTCGGAGCTTGCCATGCTGGCTGCGCCGGAGACGCTGCCGCTGTTCCTGCGGAAGTATCAGCGCTGCCAGATCAAGCAGTACCGCAGGCGAGAACTCGTCTATAAGGGCGCAGGCGATATTATCTGCTGCCTGGATGAGTCTGGCTCTACTGCCGGAGAGCGTGCCGCCTGGGGGAAGGCGGTCGCCATGACGCTGCTGGAGATTGCAGAGAGCGAGGGGCGCAGGTTTGCCCTCATTCACTTCTCAGGCCCTGGCAGATTTCAGACGGATGTGTTTCTTCCCAAGCAGTTCACGGCAGAAGATAAGCTGCGGGCGGCGGAAACCTTTTTAGATGGCGGCACCGATTTTTCTGCGCCGCTGGGTGAAGCCTTGCGGCTTATCCGGGATGTGGGCTTCAACAACGCTGATATCGTGTTCATCACCGACGGCGAATGTATTTTGCCGCCGGAGCATCTCTCCAGATTGCAGGAAGATCAGGCAGAATACCGCTTTACCATCACCGGCATCTTGCTGGATCAAGAGAATGCAGGCATGGATTTCAGCCTGCGAGCATTCTGCCAGAACATCTACCGTACCAGCGAGCTGACGGGCGAAGCTATTGTTTATGAGATGGTAAATTCATCGCGATTTTCCTGGCACAATTTATATAACTGATGAGACGGTGCCGTCAAGATTTATGCGCAAAAGTGTTTGCAAACCCCAGCCGAATGAAATCAGCCGACAATAGAGGTGACGTCCAAAGCCGCCTCCAAATGCTTCATGTTCATGTATTTCTTGCAGCCCCACTGGGTGCCCGCCACGTGGCGAAGTCGGGCGCAGACCAGCATCAGGGCGGAGTTGCCATCGGGGAATGTCCCCACCACACGGAGCCCCGAGACGGATCTCGCGGTTCGTCCACTCAATCATATTGTTTGTACGCATGCGCGCCCAATGTTCGCTGGGAAGGTCAAGTTTGGGTCAGGCAAAAAGTACTATTTTAGATAGGAAAAAGTCTTCCCCTCCGAACCAGCAAAAAGAAAGTACTATCTTTCTTGCCGCCAGTCTCGCCAAAACATTCGAGAAAATCCGCATAGAGATGGTTGCCAGCTTTCATCCTTAATGGTAAACATCATTGCTGCCAAAGAGATAGGTCGGAATCTTCTCAATACCGTTTTTGCCCCTCACGCAGATTTCTTAGCTTCATAACTTTCAGCCAGGCTTCTCTTCTTATTGCTTGAAACACTATATCAAGAGCTCCGTATATCATCATTCTGTCAAAAAAACAACTGTGCTTTGTTGAAATAGCAAAAAGAAATGTAAGGTAGGACTTGGCATGTGAGAATTTCTTCTTTAGAGCATTTTCTGTTATGTAGGGACGTAAACAGATTTTTAGACTAATCGTTTTACCGCGTCATTTTTATGTGATTCTATCCATCCTTCCAAATTCTTGACATGTAAAGAATTTGGAAGGAGCTGCGGAATGTACAAAGCTACTGCATCGATCGGATAAAACCGCAAATTTTATAAATGCCAAATCAAAGGAGGTGATTTTACATTAGTTGGCAAGCCGCAGCTCTTACTGTATTACGTTCCAAAAAGTATGGTGTTATCCCCTAGATCAAAAATTGAGAATAATGATAGTGAGGTATTTTCTTATGAAAAGAAGGTTAATGCTGGCAGCAATGTCTCTTATCCTAACAGTAACATTGTCAGTCACGAGCATGAACACTGTAGCTGAAGCTAGTCCGAAGATGTCCCCTACAGAGGAAAATCTCGAAATCACTATTAACTCGTTTTTAGAGAGCGACGGTGCTGTAGCCGAAGAGTTAACAGATGAAATGCTAAAAACTTTTTTGGAGGCTCCTCTGGACTTTCTTCGAGTAATTGACACATATCCTCTCGATAAGCAAGAACTTCTCCTAAGTCGTATTGCAAATGTTGCTGCAGGAATGCCTGATGAGGAACGGCTTTCCTTTGAGGATATTATTTACTCTGCTGATGAAACAACCCCCGGTATCTCTCTATTAGAAACATACTATTCTGAAGCACTTGAAGCGACCCCTCCCCAAAATTCTGTAAGTAACCTTCCTAAATACGACATGGAATCAGTCAATCAGATTGTCAAAGCATATTTGGCTTCAGATTCCGAGGGAAATGAAGCGTTCTACAACTATTTGTCAAATGTATATAGTGCCGAACCTGAGTTAATGGAATCTGTGATGACGAACTATTCTGATTCCGAAATTCAAACATTAGCAAAAGACTTAGCAGCCTTATACCGTGAGGATAGCGATCTGTTAGAAAGATTCAAATGCGACGGTCGTTTGTCAGCAGCAGTTTTGGAAGCCATCGATTCTTCTATTGAAGAGACTCCTGCCATGACCAATATTGCCCCATACGCTGTTTACACTCCCAAAATTACTTCATTTTCTTATACCAAGAAGATTGAAGTTGGTACCCCCGTGCCCCTTTCTATTAAATTGACAGAGACAAGCGGAACATCCTCTGCTCGCACCTATACTGTAAAAGTGTTTTGTACACGTTCTGGCAAAGAGTGGCAAGTAGCTACTACTACTATGACGATTCCTGCCGGTTCTACAGTAGCAACCAAGAATGTCAATATTACTTTTTCGCACGCAGGTACATTTACCACAAGAGTTGCGGTTTACAATGGCTCAGCTTTATTGGTAACTCGCTCTGGAGCAAATCCAGACGTATCCTACGGAAATTGGAAAATAACTGTAACTTTTGACCCTGATCGCTTAAAGTACGGCTCTTTCTCGCTTTACAACGCTGCTGGCGAACAGCAGGTTTATGGTAGCGCGTTGGGCCGAGGCAAAAACAATCTCCCTGAAAATCAGCAGTACGGAAACACTCCTTGCGGCACATACTCCGGAATCTTAGCTGGACCACATAAGAATACAGAATCCTTTGGCCCCAACAAGTACATTCAAACGCATGCTATTGATGTCCCCGCAATCCAGAAATACGGTCGCACTGATGCAATGTGGATTCATGGTGGTCGTAGCCAGACGGAACTAAAGTGGACCGAAGGATGCGTTCGCGTGTTTGACTCATCTATGTTAAGTATGCAAAACAGCATCACTGAAATGACCCGTGCAGCAAACGGGCATTACCAGACGGGATCTGTTGTTTATCGCGAGAGCTAATCTTATTGCTAAAATGCAGAATGTTCAAGTACCGATCGTCATCCCATAGTCGGGTAGCAAATCTTACAATTTAACTCAAAGCAACCGGAGTATTGACATGTGATGTCAATACTCCGGTTGCTTTTTTCATCCCAAAACAGATGTACTAATGTTAATAATGTAAGTGTAAAAGCTCTACCAGCATTTTCAGTTTGGATAAGGTACAATAACGGACCTGTTGACAAAAGCAAAAATTCTGCTGAAACCCACAGTGGTTCCAGCAGAACAGTAAATTTGGAGATAGCGAAAGATGGCATTTACCATCCTCTTGAGATTTAGGGCCATGGCAGCAAGGAGGCATTCTTCCGTAGCTGCAAGAATGCCCCTTT
>ERZ809074.1406-NODE-1406-length-31508-cov-17.558262_pt1 | contig 31508 bp, 17 predicted proteins | sample MGYA00520795_ERZ809074 | MGnify/ENA primary metagenome ERZ809074 (study PRJEB31570, sample SAMEA3212989) | Homo sapiens | biome: human-gut; feature: human gut; material: fecal | place: Sweden | collected 2011 ...
CCCCCCCCCGCAGATTTGTCAAGCGTTTTTCATAAATTTTCCAGCTAAACAATTGAGTTTTCCCTATCGCGGAAGAATTAACCCAATCGAGTTATCGATAATCAAAAATGCCGCAAGCAAACACTTGCGACATTATTTATATATTTATTTAATTTAGGGACGGGCAAGGGAGCGAAATAGAGCAAAAGCGTTCGGCAGACTCGAAAAATTTATGTGGAGGAACGGAGGCGCGCGAAAAAGAGAAATTAGAAAGAAAACGGGAGAGGATTTAAAAAGGCGCGGGAGAAGCATCTGCGAAGGTGTCCGCGCCATACGGAAAAAGAGGCGAAAGAAAACTGTGGACTTTTAGGCAAATACGGAAATTTATTGCCCGGACAGAAAAACGCCGCAAGGATAAAAATTAATTCATGCACCTTAGCAGGGAAAGAATTGCTTGTTTTTGTCCGGAATCCAGGCGCGCAAAAAGTTTTATCATCTCCTCCTCCTCCCGCCTGTATGAAGACCTTTTCGAAACATCGTCCTCCATCTCCGCAAAAAATTCCGCCAGGGTGATGCCGAAAGCCGCGCAGATCGACCTCAGCGTGGAAAGTTTCGGCTCCGTCCGACGCGAGTACAGATTATTCAAAGTAGACTGCGTCAGTCCCGCCTCCATCGCCAGATTGTTGATCGACCAACATCTTCGTATTCGCATTTCGTCTATTTTTTCCAAAACGTCCATATTTATCTCCTTCACCTCTTTAAAACATTTTATACCAAAGATAAGTCAAAATCTTAACTCAAAATAGTTGACAAATAATCTCAAATGAGTTAAAATGAATAATACAAAAGGGTTTATATCCACTTTCGCCGGTAAAAACTCGAAAAAGAGAAGCGGACGGGGAAAGAAAAAAAATCTTTCGGGAGGTGCGAAAGAAAGATGAAAACGGGAATTTCATGATATTTCGACGGGTTTCTATGAACAATTTTTATAAAACTATAAGGAGATAATCAAAAATGTTTAGAAAAGGAAAATCAAAATTGACCAGATTGCTTACGTTTTTGTGCGTCATCGGCTGTTCGACGGGGCTTGCTTTGGGAGCTTCCGCCTGCTCTACCGAAATCGAAACGAAACGCGGAATAGAATCGCTCGCCATTAATTCCGACGGCAATCTCATCGCCACGTACACCGACGGGACCACAAAAGACCTCGGCAAGGTGGTCGGCGCCAACGGAACGAACGGAACGAACGGCACAGACGGAACGCAAGGCGACAAAGGTGATAAGGGCGACCAAGGCGACAAGGGCGACCAAGGCGACAAGGGTGACAAGGGCGACAAGGGCGATAAAGGCGACAAGGGCGATAAAGGCGATAAAGGCGATAAAGGCGATAAAGGCGATGCGGGCGCAGACGGCAAAGGAATCGTATCCGCCGTCGTCAACGAAGCGGGAGAGCTGATAGTCACTTACACCGACGAAACCTCCGTAAATCTCGGAAAGGTGGTAGGAGAGAACGGTAAAGACGGCGTCGACGGCACAAACGGCGAGGACGGAAAGGACGGTACCGACGGCAAGGACGGTACCGACGGCAAGGACGGCGTGGGGATAAAGAGCATAAACCTCACGGAAGAAGGCAAGCTTCACATCGTCTATACGGATGACTCTTCCGTGGACGTGGACGTCCCCACTCTCTCGGGCACCTGCGAGCATACGGACGAGGAAGTGCTCGTCGTCAGAGAGCACACTTTAAAGGAATTGGGCATCTATCTGCACGTATGCAACGACTGCGGATTTACGAGCGTGGAATACGCGAGCCATCACCACTACGAAGAAACCACCGTGGCGCCCACCTGTACGGAAGAAGGATACACGGCGGGCGTGTGCACGATCTGCGGCGACAATCAGGATAAGCACGACATTGTCGAGGCATTGGGACACGTCTGGGGCGAGGAGCGCATCGTCGTCGAGGAAGGCAGGACGCTCTGCGAGAACGGCGGCATGATCGTACATACCTGTGAAGTCTGCGGCGTGACGGAAGCGAAAACGGAATCCGCCATGGGGCACGACGTAAAGGAATGGATGGAGGCCTCCGCGCCCACTCTTACAAAGGGCGGCGAAATTTACGGAGCCTGCGAGAGATGCGGAAAGAAAGTCACGAAAGCTCTGCCCGCGCTCAACGAAAAGGATTATACCTATACGGTAATCAAGGCGAAGGAAAACTGCTCCGACACGGGCGAAGTGGAGTATACCTATACGGTGGACGAAAACAACTCGTTTACGTATAAAGTAACGCTGAGTCCTTCTTCGCACAAACTCAAAGGCGAACTGATGCCCGACGACAAGACTTACGACTCTCAGAAATATCCCGACATCAAGGTGCCCGTCAACGTCGATCACACGTGCGCCGGCGAAGGCGTTTGGGGCGTGTTCGTCTGCGACGAATGCGGAGAATTGGTCAGCGTCCGCGTCAGGGACGACCATACGTACGACGAATCCACTTTCGTCAGAGAGGTTCCCGCCACCTGCACCACAGAGGGCTATAAAGTATACCTCTGCAAAGTCTGCGGCGTCGAAGTGGAAGTTCCCACCGAGAAGCTTGGGCACGACTTCGTATACGGCGACCCCATCGAGCTTGAAGACGGAACGTACATTCTCGAAGGCAAATGTTCGAGATGCGGGGAAACTGATACGATCAAAGCCACAAAAGTGGAAAAAATCGAAGCCACCTGTATGGAAGAAGGCAAAATCATCGTGACGTATGTGGAAAACGGCACGGAAAAGACAAAAGAACTTTCCGTTCCCAAAACCGCGCACAAACTCAACGGCGAACTGATGCCCGACGACAAGACTTACGACTCCAAGAAATATCCCGGCATCAAAGTGCCCGCTAACGTAGACCTCACCTGCTCGGGCGAGGGCAGCATGGGCGTGTTCTACTGCGAAGTCTGCGGAGAACTCGTCATGGTCAAAGTGAAAGACGATCATAAGTACGACGCTTCCTCCCCCATCGAAGAAATCCCCGCGACCTGCACCGAGGCGGGAAGCAAGAAATATCTCTGCGAAGTCTGCGGAGAAGAGATCGAAGTGGTTATCGAAAAACTCGGGCACGACTTCGTATACGGCGATCCCATCAAACTTGCGGACGGAACGTATATCCTGCGCGGCACCTGTTCGAGATGCGGAGAAACGGATACCATAACGGCGAAAGCGGTTGCGACGGAAAACGCCACCTGCCAAAAAGAAGGCAGGATCATCGTGACGTATATGGAAAATGGCGCGGAAAAGACCAAGATCATCGTCTTGCCCAAGACCGCGCACACGCACAACGGCGAACTGATGCCCGACAATAAGACTTACGATTCGAACAAATACCCCGGCATCAAGGTGCCCGTCAACGTAGACCTCACCTGCTCGGGCGAGGGCAGCATGGGCGTGTTCTACTGCGACGTCTGCGGCGAACTCGTTACCGTTCGGGTAAGAAACGACCACAAGTATACCGCGGAGGATATCATCGCCTCTCAACCCGCGACCTGTACGGAAAACGGCTGGGTGGAATACAAGTGCAGCGTCTGCGGCGAAACGATCCGCGAGGACATCAAAGCCACGGGACACGCATACAGTTTCCAAATCCTCAAAGCTCCCACCGCCGACGCAGAAGGAAGCATCCTGGTGCTCTGCTCGAAGTGCGATCATCAAGACACAATCGTCCTTCCCGCGCTCGACGCGAAAAACTATCAGGTGACCGTCACGATCGCGGCGGGCTGTCAGTCCGAAGGCGAAGCGATCTATGTCTATACCGACAAAACATACGGCTATACGTATAAGACCACCGTCGTACTCCCCATGCTCGGGCATACGGAATACGTCGAGGGCAAGACGAAAACTTATACGTGGATCATCGACAACGCGGAATACACGGGCTACATCTGCGAAACCTGCGGTCAGATGATCGTCGTCAATGTCACGGAATTGGAAGGCAGCATCTACGGCACGTACGAATTCATTTCCGAGGAAGGATTCAAACTGTCGCTTGCGTTCCATCGCAACGGAACGTTTGAATTTGAACAGAACGGGATATCCGTGGAAGGCACCTGGTCCCTTCAAGAAGACGGCACGTACGTTTTGACGACGGACGACGGCTCTATCAAAGCAACGCTGGAAAACGGAACGTTTACTCTTTTCTCCGGCGACGAGAGCTATTCTCTGATCAAAGCGTAAGCATCCGAAACGCGGGGTCGGTCCCCGAAGTATCCCCTTTCTGCCGAGCGGCGGCGCGGCGCGCGGGAACATATCCCCCGCAAACCGTCCGACGTTCGGCAAAGTCGGATGCGAATTTATTTCATTCGTTTATCCCTGAAAGTTAGGAAACTCTCTTCTCTATCCCCGAAAGCTGCGCGCAAGCGCGCTTTCGGGGATAGTCCTTTACTTAGTTTGAAATAATCTCCTATGGCGTCTGAAAGCTATTTGTAATTTACGGCTTAAAAAAACGGAACGGCAGGCGCCGTTCCGCAATTGCATTCACCTATTTACAGCCCGTATTCTTCCGCGAGCTTTTTGAAAAGGGGCAGCGCACGCTCTATCTGCTCCGTAGAAACGCAGTACGCGATCCTCACGTACCCCGGACATCCGAAATCGTCCCCCGAAACGAGCAGCAGTTCGTACTTGCGCGCTCGGGCGCAAAAGGCGTCCGCGTCCGCTTCGGGCGATTTCGCAAACAGATAAAACGCGCCGTCCGGATACACGCAGGAAAAGCCGCAGTCGGTTAGTCCGCGATACAACAGATCGCGGTTGCGCCTATACACGCTCAGATCCGCCGTTTTGCCGTCGCATTCCGCCGCCACGCGCTGAAACAGGGCGGGGGCGCATACGAACCCGAGCGCCCTTCCCGCGCCGCACACGGCCGCATACAGCGCCTTAGAATCGCTTGCTCCGGGACTGACCGCGATATAGCCGATCCGTTCGCCGGGAAGGGACAGGGATTTGGAATAGGAATAGCAGACCAGCGTATCGGGATAATAGTTGATGGGATAAGGTACTTTTGTATTTTCGTCGTAGACGAGTTCCCGATAGGGCTCGTCGGAAATGAGATAGACGGGACGCCCGTATTCCGCGGATTTTTTTCTTAAAAGCGCCGCGAGTTTTTCGAGGATCTCCTCTTTGTAGACCACGCCCGAGGGATTATTGGGAGAATTGATGATGAGCGCCTTGACGGAAGGATTCATCGCCCTTTCGAGCGCGGTGAAATCGGGCAGAAAGGTCCCCTCCTCGGAAGCGAGCGCCGTGAATTTTGCGCCCGCGCCCTCTACGAATACCTTATATTCCGCAAAATAAGGCGCAAAGGCGATAAATTCGTCCCCTTTGCAGGCGAGCGCGTGAATGGAAATCGTCAGGCACGCCGCCGCCCCGCAAGTCATATAGAGATCGTCCCCCGTCAGTCCCGCGTCAAAGCGGGCGTTGAGATTTGCGGCGATCTTATCGCGGCAGGCTTTATCGCCCTGCGCGGACGTATAGCCGTGAAGTTCCACCGAGGGCGTCTGCGCGACGAGGCGGCGAATCGACTCCTCCACGCAGGCGGGCGCGGGTACGGACGGATTTCCGATGGAAAAATCGAAAACGTTTTCCGCGCCGATCTCTCCCGCGCGACGTTTCGCGTATTCAAAAATTTCACGTATCGCCGAACGCTTGCTGCCGAGTTCGTACATCTTTGCGTTGATCATGGGATTCCCTCCGCCGAAAAATTTTAGATTCCCTTTTATTATAACCTTTTCAAAAATTTTTTGCAAGTTCCCGAGGATGAAAAAATAAACAACGAGCGCTGCCGCCGTAAAATTCAAATGCGAAGAAAGGCATAAAACTCCCTCTTCGCATTTTTCGTGATTCCCTTCCCGCAGAAAACGGCCGCAAACGCGCCTTCGCGCGCGAAAACCCCGCGCGCAAAAGACTCTCCCGCAAACGGGGAAAACGCGGACGCGGCGGGCGAACGATCCGCCTTTTCACCGTATTTTCCCTTTTTCCGCTTTTACGCGGGCTTTTCCACGGTCAGCGTGCCCGCCTTTTTCGCGATCCGATAATTGCGCGTGACGACATTCCCCTTTTCATCGTAGATCCTGACGTTTTGGATGGTGTTCGGGATACTGCCGACGTCGATCAGCTGCGAGAATAATTCAAATTCTATTTTATGCCCTTTCGCGAGGCTTCCCTTGGAAATCCAGGCGAAATCGCCCTTCAAGGGCTTGCCGTCGTATTCCTTCGTCCTGGAAACGCTGGCGACCTCTATCGCTCGCCGATCCACCCGCAGCGGCTCCCCGACGAACTTCACGTAGTATTCCTTCGTCACGTCGTTGCCGTAGCCGTCGTAGACGGTCATGGGCAAGTTGCTGAGCTTGCGCAAAGAGAGCTTTCCCGCCTCGGTGAGGCTTCCTTGAAGTTCGAGATCGAGCCTATAATTTTCGGGTATCTTTTCGATCCTATAATCCCCGCTTCTATAAGACAGCGGCGCGCCGTCGTAATACTTTTGAAGCGTGTATACGCGGACGAGGATCTGCGGCTTCGTGATCAGGATGCTTCCCTTTTCCAGCGTAAAGGAAAAGCTGTCCGTCACTTCGTTTCCGCGCGGATCGTATATGACGAAATGGATGATGGAGCTCTCGCTTTCGCCGTACTCCGTCCGCTGTCCCGTCACCGTTACGTCGTACGTATAGCCCAGCGCGAGAAGTTCCTCGAACACCAGCCCCTCCACCTTGTTTTCCGCGTACAGCGGCGTGCCGTCGTACTCCTTATCCACGTCGATAGGCTTTACGGCGAAGGTGCCCAGCGAATCTACGAGATCCCCCGTTTCCCCTTCGCCCGCGCCTCCCGAACCGCCGCTGTCGAAGCCGCTGCCCGTCACCTCTACCTGCACCCAGCCCATGCCGTCGATATAAACTTCTACCCAGGCGTGCGCCTGCTGCGCGGTGACTGTCGACGTCTTTTCCGCCTTCAAGTCCCTGACAAAACCCGTGACATAGCGGGCGGGAATGCCCAAAGCCCGATACATCGCCGTCGCCGCCGTCGCATAGTGCTGGCAGATCCCCTTTCTCGCCTTCGTGAAGAAATAGACGGCGAAATCGTCTTCGTACTCGTCGAAGCTGAGGTCATATTCCACCGTTCTCTGCACCAATTTCGCCACTTTTTCGACGATCTCGGGGTCGTCCGCGTTCAGTCCGCTCTTCTTCGCCGCTTGCAGCAGGGCGGTTTTGGTGTCTTCGGGCAAATCGACGTAATACTCGTGCACGAATTTGCGGTATATTTTTTCCGGCGCCTCGTACTGCGAGCCTTGCAGGGAAAGGACGCCTGCCGCGGAATATTCGTACGGGATATAATAACGGGTGTACGAGTTCCAATTGCCGCCGAAAACCTGCGTATCATCCTCTTCCCAACCGCTGCTCCCGCCGGCGTAATAGGGTACCAGATAGGGAAGCGCCGTCAAAACGCGCGTTATATTCACTTGCGAATAGGACTTGCCCGAGGCATCCAACGCCAGAGAAGAAAAATTCAGCGGATTGGTCTTGCCGACATACGCCTGCGCGTCCAGCCAGCCGTATCCCGCCACGTATTCCCCGAAGCTCTTGGAGCGGAAATAGATCCTTCCATCCGTATCCGACAGAGCTTTAAAGAGAACGGATCCCTCGCCTTCTCCGCTCCCGCCGCCCGAGCCGGGCTTTGCAGAAATTTGTCCGCTGCTTTCCCCGCCTCCGCCGCCCCCGCCTCCGGAGCCGCCAGAACCGCCTTGGTTGGGATCCAATCCCTCGCCGGGAAGGGCGGGATTGGGAAGCACGGTCAACGTGCCGTAGATCCAGGTGACCTCATAAATCCGCGAAACGTAACCGTCAGCGGGGGACCACGCCGTTATCTGCGCCCAATTCCGCTCGCTGCCGATCCATTTTCTCCACCCAGTGACTCGTATATCCGTCACGTACCCCTCGTAAAATTCCCCTTCCAAAAGCGTCCAGTCGCCGCAGACCAAAGGCTCGCCGTCGTACAGTTTTCTCGCGCTGCCCGTTTTGACGGTGATCTCGATGGGCAAAATTCTTAAAATGCCCAAATCGCGAAGGGCAAAGGAATAATTATGCGAAACATCCCGTTGGGTGTCGTTGTCCACGACGGTATAATCGGGCTCATTATAACAGTAACCGGGATAGGTGATCGCTCCCCTGGTGCCTCTTATCGTCAGCGTATGATTTTCGAGCGTCGCGCCTTCGATAAATTCCCAGCCCTCTTTGCGCAGCTCCGTGCCGTCGTACAGTTTTTCCGCTCCCTCCGTCGAACAGCGGAGCGAAATGGGAATCACCGTCAAAAGCCCGTTCTCGCAGGTGATTTCGTAATTTGCGCTCACGTCCCTTTCGTCCGCATACACGGCGACGTCGAATATCCGATTGACGCAGGAGCCCGCGTCCGTCTGCGAGCCTTCCCAAAAAGCTTGGAGCGTATGGCCGTACACCAGCTTATACTGCGAATCGATCCGATACGCATGGCGGACGAGAGGCGTGCCGTCATACGTTTTGGAGGCGTTTTCCGCCGCCACCCAAATCGGGCGTTTTTGCACCGTCAGCGTACCCTCCGCATACGTCGCCTCATAGTTTGCCGTCACGTCGCGCTTTCCGTCGAACACCGAAAAACTCATCACGCTGTTTTTCGAGCTGCCCGCGTCCGTCTGCGAGCCCTTGTTCGTCACCTGCCCGCGCTGTCCCTTTACGAGCGCGAAGGAAAGTTCCGAAGTCACCTCGTATTTTCCCGAAGTGAGCGGCTCGCCGTCGTAGATTTTTTCCGCGCTCCCCGCCGTCACCAGAATCGGGCGGGGCGTCACAGTCAAGGTCCCGTCTATCTTCGTGATCTCATAATTGTCCGTCACGTCCCTGTCCCCGTCGAACACCCAAAACTCCGTCACTTTATTCGCCGAAGTCCCCGCATCCGTCTGCGAGCCTTGATAATGCGCTGTCGGCTGTTGGGATTTTACCAATATGGGAGTCACTTTGGAGGTAATCCAAGCGGTGTGATAAGTCAACGGCGTGCCGTCGTAGACTTTTTCGACGCTTGCCGCCGTTACGGTGATGGGGCGTTTTTGTACCGTCAGCGTACCGCACACGTACTCGAAGGCGTAATTCGCCGTTACGTCACGCTCCCCCGCGAAAACGGCTATCTTCATGTCGTTGTCATATTCGCCCGCATCTTCGACGAATTTATTTTCCGCGACGCTCGCCTCATGCCCCTCTACAAGAACGGGGGAAAGGGAGGAAACGATCTCGTACTCCGCGGCGAAATGTGCCGTGCCGTCGTACATCCATTCGCCGTCCGCCGTCCGCACCGTGACGGGACGGGGCGCCACTTGCAGCGTACCGCAGTCGTAGGCGATCGCATAGTTTCCCGTCACATCCTTGTCGCCGCCGAAAATGGATACCGAGATTGCATTCGGGATTTCGCCCGCGTCCTCGATTTGCGCGTATCCCGCGGCCGCCGCCGTGTGTCCCTTCACCAAGGCGGGAGAAAGGTCGGAAAAAATTTCATAGGTCGCGGTGAAATGCCTCGCGCCGTCGTATATCCACTCCGCGCTTGCCGTCTTTATCGAAATCGGGCGCGGCGTAACTTCCAAATTGCCGTAAACGTAAGAAATATCGTAATTGCGGGTGACGTCTTTTTTCCCCTCGTAAACGCGCACCGTCAACACATTGGGGACTTGCCCCGCGTCCTCGATCCTTGCATATTCCGTCACAGCCAAGGAATGCCCTTCTATCAGGGAAAGCTCCGAAACCGTTTCGCACGTCTTTACAAAGCGCACCTCGCCGTCGTAAATCCATGTCCCGTCCCCCGTATGTACCGTGATCGGGCGGGGCAGCACCGTCAGCGTCCCCGCTTCCAGCGTCAGCGCATAATTGCGGGTGACGTCTTTTTCTCCGTCGAATACGCGAAAACCGACGACGGTATTTGCCGAGCTGCCCGCGTCCGTCTGCGTCCCCACGCAGGAGATCCTTCCCTCCTGTCCTTCCGCCAATTTATTTTGCGAAGCGACGACATACTCCCCGTCGGTAAGGGGCGTACCGTCGTAAATTTTGTCTTTATCTCCCGAGCGCACGGTGACGGGACGGGGGATGACTTTCAATTCCCCGTATTCGTAAGAAAGGGAGTAAGAGCCGCTCACGTCCGCCGTGCCGTCAAAGACGCGGACGGAGAAGGAATTTTCCACAGCGCCGCAGTCGGTCAGCCGCGCGGCGATTTCCGCCCGCATCGTCTGACCCGCGACGAGTTTGTTTTCGGACACGACCTCGCAGCGCGTATCCGAGTGCGGCTTGCCGTCGTAGATCCAAGAAGCGCTCTGCGTGCGCACCGTCACCTCGCGGGGAAATACTTTGAGTTCCCCGTATTCGTAAGAAACCATATAATTTTTTGTGACGTCCGCGCCGTCCGACGCGATGATCCGCGTCGCCGAAACGACGTTCTCGCTTGCTCCCGCCGTCGTCTGCGCTCCCGAAAGCGTCACCGCGAGAGTGTGCCCCGCCAGCGGGGAAGCGGGCGAAACGACTTCGTATTCCGAACATCTCAGAGCCGTGCCGTCGTAAATTTTTTCCGCGCCGCCCGTGCGGACGACGACGGGGCGGGGAGTCACCGTCAGTTTGCCGCAGTCGGGAAAGGTCAGTTCGTAATTGCCCGTCACGTCCCTGCCGCCCCCGTCCGAGATGCGGAAAGAAAGCTCGTTTTCGATCGTTCCCGCATCCGTCAGCGACGAGCCTGAAAGCAAAGAGAGGGTATGCCCCGTCAAAAGGGGCGTTTCGGAAGCGACGGCATATTCGCAACGGGAGAGAGGCGTGCCGTCGTACACCTTTTCCGCGCCGAAAACGCCGATGTGCAGAGGTCTTTGGAGCACGCGCAGCGTTCCGATCTGCAAATCGATACGATAATTTTCCGTCACGTCCGCGCCCTTCTCGCTGAGAATTTTCAGCTGCGGTTCGTTCGGAATCTCGCCGGCATCGGTGAGCGAACTCCCGAAAGACGCCTGCAAGGAGTCCCCCTTCGCCAGCGTGCCTTTGAGCTCGTATTCCCGCGAAGAAAACGCGCTGCCGTCGTACACCCGCTCGGCGGGCGCCACTTCGATTGCGATCTGCCGCGGCGTAAAAGAAATCTCGCGGGACAGGACGCCGATGACGTAACACTCCGTCACGTCCTTTCCCCCGTCGTCGTAAACGGCGACGGCTTCCGCGACGGGAGTCACCGAGGTCGTCTTTTGCGATTCGTCCCCGTATTCGAAGGAAGAACATTCTATTCTGTCCCCTTCCGCCAATGCCGCAGACAGAGGAGGCGCCTCGCCGTAGACCACGGAAGCGGCGGCTACTTTGACCTCTATCCTCTTCGGCTCCACCGTAAACGCGTATTCCTCGCCGTAGCTCGGCGCGCCGAACGTGCGCGAGGCGACTCCCCGCACCTTATATTCCCCTATTCCTTTCGGAAACTCAAAGGTCCAATCGTCCGAATCGGCGGGGGCGTACTCGTAGGAAACCCGTCCGAAGAGCGCTTTCGCCGAGTATGCGGGGCGTTCCCCGTAAACGATGCTCTCCCCTCCGCGCACGCAGTCGTAAACGATGCCGCGCACGCTGAGAAAAGCCGCCGTCAGCGCGACCAGCGCCGCCAAAACGGCCACGATGAGCACGCGATAACGCCGCAGGACTCTTTTGATATTCGCGATTTTCAGCATCTTGCGCCGATATTCTTCGTACAACATAGCGATTCCCTTTTCCGACGATTTTAAGCGGGCGTCACCTGCAATTCTCCGTTTTCATATCTGATGATATAATTTGCGGTTACGTCCTCTCCCTCCGCGTTTACGACGACCGCTTCCGCAATCGCGTTTTCGCTTCTGCCGACGTCCGTTTGCGAGCCCGACATCCGCACCGTGATCTTATCCCCTTCGCCCAGCGCGACGCCGCCTTCCAGCTCCGTCGTAATATCGTATTCGGGACAGGTGAGCGGAGTGCCGTCGTACGCCTTGCCCGCCGAATGTGCGGTGACGAGAATTTTCCGCGCCTCGATGCTCAGCGTGCCGCAGTCGCGGACGATCTTATACATATACGTGACGTCTTTGCCGTCTTCGTCCACAATGACGAGTTCGAAGCCGTTGACGTAATCTCCGACGTTTCTCGTTCCCTGCGCCAGCGTCATTGTGCCCACCGAATGGCCGTAGATGAGATCCCCCTCCATGTTCCAATCGCCCGGCGGCGTGACGAGGGGCGTGCCGTCGTAAATCTTGCTCGCCGACGGCGTGGAAATTTTTATCTCCTTCACGTACACGTGCAGCTTTCCCTTTTTGAAGGTGATCTCGAAATCGGCGGTGACGTCTTTGCCGTCGGGATCGTATAAGAAAAACGAATCTATCCTGCTTTCGCCTATTCCCACTTCCAGACGGCTCCCCGACACCGTCGCCCGATAGGTATAGCCCCGATCGAGCAGACTTTTCAGTCCCGTCAGCTCCGCTCTTGCGACGAGCGGCGTCAGTCCGTCGTACTTTTTATCGAGGTCCACGGGCGCGAGAGTCAAAGCTTCCTTATCCGGCCGCGAATCGTCGGGATCCGTTCCCCCCTCCGCGGCGCCGCCCGTCACCTCCACCTGCACCCAGCCGATGCCGTCGAGGTATACCTCTACCCACGCGTGCGCGTCTTTCAAAGTGATCTCCGTCCATTCTCCCGCTTCCGTCTGTCCCATGTAGCCGACCACGTAGCGCGCGGGGATTCCCAAAGCCCGATACATCGCCGTCGCCGCCGTCGCGTAATGCTGGCAGATCCCCTCTCGATAGCTTTCGAGAAAACTCACGGCGACGTCCGCCTCCGCGTCCAGCCTTCTGTCGTATCTAAGATTGTATTTCGCCGCCCCCCGGATATACGACGCGACCGACGCGATCACATTCCCCTCGTCCAAGCGCTGCTCTGCGGCGAGTTCTGCGAAATAGCGCTGTGTGCTCGCGGGGAGCGAGAGATAGTTCTCGTAGACATAGGCGCGGTAACGGCGCTCCGCCGTTTCGTAAGCGCCGAGCTGATTTTTGAGCGCGCCCGCGCCGTCCGCGAGATAATCGTACGAATAATAGTACAGAGAGTAGATCGAGGAAAGGGAGCCGACGTACTTTACGTCGCTCGTCTGTATCTCGTAATCGTAGGGATCCCTGTCTAAATAATAGGGCAGCACATAACAGCCGTCCTTTGCCTCTATTTTTGCCTCGCCGCTTTCAAATCCCGCGTTTTCGAGCGCGATGCCCGTAAGATAATTAAAGCAGTACCGCGAATCGATCAATTCGGAATATTCCTGCGCTTCGCGCCAGCCGTTAAAGACATACTCCCCGTAACTCATATAACGAAGATAGATCTTTCCCGACCTGTCCGAATACACCCGCACCGCCGTTTTCGCCTCCGCGTTGAGATCCATTCCGCCGAGGGAGCCTCCCCCCACTAGACTGCCGCCCGAGCCGCTCTCCCCGCCGGAACCGCCCCCGCCCGATTCGTCCTGCGACTTTACGACGAGCGCCCCTTCCTGCAAACGGACCGAATAATTGAAGGATACGTCCGTTCCGTCCGCGTCGGTGACGACGACCTCCGCGATGACGTTGGGGCTTTCTCCTATCTCCGTCCGCGTTCCCGAGATCGCCGCGTGCGCCTCTTGTCCCTCCGCGGGCTTGGTATCGGACACGATTTCCCAATTTTCGTTGGTCAGCGGCAGACCGTCGTACAGTTTGCTGTCGCTTGCCGAACGCACCGTAAGACAGCGGGGCGTGACGATGAGATCTCCCGGCAAGGCGGACACGGCGTAATTGTACGTGATCTCTTTTGCGCCGTCCGTAACGACGACGTCGGTGAGGAAGTTGCGGCTCTGTCCCACGTTCGTCTGCGAGCCGGACGCGTGCGCGGAAAGCTCGTGTCCGGGAAGGAGCGCGGAGTTTGAAGAGAGTTTCCATCGGTCGCAGGTGAGCGGCGAAGCGTCGTATACTTTCACAGCCGTTTCCGTGATGATGCAGATCTCCCTCGGCTGGACGACGAGAGCGCCGAGCTTGCCGATAAACTCGTAGTTGTCCGTGACGTCTTTTCCTTCTTTGTCCGTCACGCGCGCCGAAAACGTATTCTCTCCCTTGCCCGCGTCCGTGCGGCTGCCCGTCACCTCCACGGCGAGCGTATGCCCTTTCAGCACGCTTCCCTTTGTGACGAGGTAAGAGGGACAAGCGAGGGGCGTGCCGTCGTAAATTTTATCCGCGGAATCCGTGGAAACGGAAATGGGACAGGGGGAAACGGTCAGTTTTCCGAAACGGTATTCGATCTCGTAATTGTCCGTCTTGTCTTCGCCGCTTTTGTCCACGAGCGAAACGGAGAAAAAGTTTTCGCCCGTTCCCGCGTCCGTCTGCGTTCCCGTGACGGTCGCCTTTATCTCGTATCCCTTTTTCAATGCGCCGCTCGTCAGTTTCCATTTGCCGCAGGTGAGAGGCGTCCCGTCATAGACCTTTTCCGCCGATTCCGACTCGAATACGAGCTTCGTCTGAGCGCCGCCCACGACCCCGCCCGCAATCAAAGCGAAAAGCACGGCGAGAAGAGAAACCACGCCGATGAGCAGGGATCCGACGATATAGATGATCTTTGACCTTTTCACCATGAGCCTCTCTCCTTTTCCTTTTTTCTCCGCGTTTTTTCAGTCCGTTCAGGCGTTTTTCTCCAAACGGCGGATAAACGCTTTGCAATGCTTCATTTTGTCCTCGCCGAACAGTTCGTCCAGCTTCTCGCACAATCCTTCCGCTTCGTTCTTCACGTAGATCGGATTCTGCGTTTCCAGCTTCCTCATTACTTTCTTCGACAGAATATCGTCCAGCGCTTCCACTTCTTCCCCTCCGCACGATACGTAGATCGGAATGTATGTCCTGATCTGTTTCATCACTCGGTTCCCGAACGTGATTCGGAAATTCCCCTTTAAGTATTCGTCCAGCTCTTCCAAACGCCTCTCGTTTCGCTTCGTCAGTCCGTATTCTTCTTTCGCTTCCTTCACCAACTCTTCCAATCTCTCGTACGACATCCGCACTTCTACGCTTCTCCGGCCTTCGAATACCTCGCTCTTTTCGTCAAGATTCAGCATCATCGCTCGGTCGTATACCTTATCCGAGATCGCAAACGTCGAATCGTCATTGTTCGCCGTTCCGATAAACCACATATTCTTCGGTAGTCTGATCCTTCCTTCTTTCAGTCCCTTCGGGTCTTTCTCCCTCTTATCCGTCACTACGTCAAGGTATCTCTCTTCCGCATCCGGCAGCTCCAATAAAGACAAGAACTCCGCAAAATAATACTCCACCCGCGCTATGTTCATTTCGTCTAACACTATGATATAGATATCCTTGCTGTAATTCGCTTCGTACATCTTTTCCAGCAGCGTCGTTTCGTTGAATCGTCCCGTGAACTCGTTGTAGTACCCGATCATGTCCGTCCGTTCCTTCCACATCGGCTGCACCGGGATCACCGTCGACTGATTCCCCAAAAACTCCCCCAGCGCGTACGCCAGCGACGTCTTCCCCGTTCCCGAAATCCCCTGCAAGATCAACAGATGCGTCACTCCCAATCCCGCTACGAATTTTCGGATGTCCGAGAGGCTGTAATACAGTTTCAAGCGGCTCGCCGCATAGTTTCGAAAGCTCTCGCAAAAACTTTTCAGCGTCACGCTCTCGTCGTAGCGGCGTTTTGCGTATTCCTCCCGCTTTTCGTCTATTTCGCTCAGTTTATAAAACCTCGTTTCCTCTTTTCCCACTCTTTCCTCTTCCTTCTTTCCCAAAGGATAGGATACCGATGCGGGATTGCCCGTAACGGTGGCCGCCAGCAGGACCAAAAGCAAGACGGGAAGAACGGCGAACAGAACGAGGACGAGATAGCCCATCGGCGACGTCCAAAGCTCGCTTGCCCCGCCGGAGCGGATAAAGGAAATCAGCGCGGCGCAAAAGACTGTCCCGACGACAACCGTCGCGGTCAGCAAAGCGATATATTTTTTGCGTATCTTTTTCTTTTTAAGCATTTTTCTCCTGCGCCTTTTTCTTTATTATTCTTTTGGCTCGGAGCTTTCCGAAGAAAAAAGTTCCTTGCGGATTTTCTTTTTGGCTCTTTTCCATTCCCTTTTAAACAGCTCTTTAAACGCCTTATACTCTCTTTCCAGCTCGTCGAACGCCTCGGGGGAGGTGAATTCGTCCTCGCCCGTCGGCAGGCCGCATTCCATTCTAAGCGCGTTGATCCGCGCGGCGGAAACGGCATTTTTCTCCTCCGCGCGTTTCGCTTCCGCTTTTAGCACTCCGATCGTCCTCTCTTTTTCCTTCGCCGTTTCTTCGAGCCGCGCCTTTTCCTCTTCGAAGGCGCGCCGATTTTCCGCGCGCTCGTCTGCGAAGCGAGCTTTCAGTTCCGCGGCGCGTGCCTCCGCCTGCGCTTTTTCCTCGGCGAGAGCGGCTTTCAGCGCGTCCGTTTCCTCTCTGTGCGCTAGTTTGAGCGCGGCGAGTTCGTCCTCGCGCGCCGCCGCATACGCTTCCATCTCCTGCGTGTGCGTTGCCTGCAACCGTTCCCTTTCCGCGCGATTCGCCTCCTCGATTTCGGCGGTTTTTTCCTCGTATTCTCGCTTCAACGCCGCGGTGTCCTCGTCGTATTTCCGATTCAGGAGCTCTATTTCCTCCGCCTGTTTTCCTATCTTTGCCTCGCGTTCCTGCGCGGTTTGTTTCCAGACGTCCGTTTCTTCCTTCCACCGCGCGATCTCGCGCTTTACCCTGACGAGCTGCGCGCTGTCCTCTTCCAGGCTCCTGTTGCGCTTTTCCAAAAGAAGCATATACTCTTCCGCACTGACGCCGAAGTCGCGGATACGACCTTTCAAATTGCGTATCTGTTCCGCCAAACGGCGCGATTCCTCTTCCTTTCGGCGCTTTTCCTCTTCCTCGTACGATTCCTTTAAAATCCCCTCGATTCCCAGCCCGTGCTCGTATGTCAGAAAGGATACGAGCGCCGCTGCCTCCGCGAATTCTTCCGCCGTTTCTTCGGGGAGCGGGGAAAGGCGCTTGCTTTTGCGCTCCGCGGTATATCCCGTTTTTTTATAGGAGGAAACGAACTCGTACAGCGCCATCGCGCCCTTGAAATTTTGATTCATTTTCAGAACGTTGGTCTTGGTGACGGGCGGCTTCAACATTGCCGCTTTCGCCACCTGTTCCATCAGCGGCGTGGAAAGATAATGCATGACGGTCTTTAAAATCATATCGATTCTCGCGATCGTTTCCCGCTGGGCGTTATGTTCTTTTAAAAATCGGTCGCCGCGCCGCTCTTCGCTCAGCTCGAATCGATAGGAGATCTTCCGCTTTCCCGCCGACACGGCTTTGCTTATCGTCGCTTTGCCGTTGTAAGCGTTCGTCAGTTCCACGATTTTTTGATACCTCAGTCCGACGAAATCTCTGAGATAGCACAGGAGCATATAGAGAAATCTGTTCTCGTACACGGCGTAATCGCTCAGCCTTTCCACCGTATACAGGTGATCGGGAAGAACATTCCGCTCCCGCTCGTCGGCGGCTTTGGTGAGGAGATTGCTGTGCCTAGCCAAATGCTCCACGGAATCTTTCGACACCCGCTTCACCTTCTCGATCGGCAGCACCTCGCCGTTGGAACGGATGAACTGCCGTTCCTCCGCGATCGCTTTTTCGACGTGAACAAGTCCCTTCTCGATCTCTTCGATCCAATCTTCTTCTATCGAACAAAACGTCGTCGTGACCTCTATACATTCCGAATCGGCGCCCGCACGCGCTATCGCGGCGCGGAGCCTGCTACATTCGGCGTTTTCCGCGGTCAGTTTCCGATACTCGGACAAAGCGCGATAATAAGTATCCAATTGGTCCATACGCCGCCTCCGTGCGATTACTTGCGTTCAGGCGTTTTTCTCCAAACGGCGGATAAACGCTTTGCAATGCTTCATTTTGTCCTCGCCGAACAGTTCGTCCAGCTTCTCGCACAATCCTTCCGCTTCGTTCTTCACGTAGATCGGATTCTGCGTTTCCAGCTTCCTCATTACTTTCTTCGACAGAATATCGTCCAGCGCTTCCACTTCTTCCCCTCCGCACGATACGTAGATCGGAATGTATGTCCTGATCTGTTTCATCACTCGGTTCCCGAACGTGATTCGGAAATTCCCCTTTAAGTATTCGTCCAGCTCTTCCAAACGCCTCTCGTTTCGCTTCGTCAGTCCGTATTCTTCTTTCGCTTCCTTCACCAACTCTTCCAATCTCTCGTACGACATCCGCACTTCTACGCTTCTCCGGCCTTCGAATACCTCGCTCTTTTCGTCAAGATTCAGCATCATCGCTCGGTCGTATACCTTATCCGAGATCGCAAACGTCGAATCGTCATTGTTCGCCGTTCCGATAAACCACATATTCTTCGGTAGTCTGATCCTTCCTTCTTTCAGTCCCTTCGGGTCTTTCTCCCTCTTATCCGTCACTACGTCAAGGTATCTCTCTTCCGCATCCGGCAGCTCCAATAAAGACAAGAACTCCGCAAAATAATACTCCACCCGCGCTATGTTCATTTCGTCTAACACTATGATATAGATATCCTTGCTGTAATTCGCTTCGTACATCTTTTCCAGCAGCGTCGTTTCGTTGAATCGTCCCGTGAACTCGTTGTAGTACCCGATCATGTCCGTCCGTTCCTTCCACATCGGCTGCACCGGGATCACCGTCGACTGATTCCCCAAAAACTCCCCCAGCGCGTACGCCAGCGACGTCTTCCCCGTTCCCGAAATCCCCTGCAAGATCAACAGATGCGTCACTCCCAATCCCGCTACGAATTTTCGGATGTCCGAGAGGCTGTAATACAGTTTCAAGCGGCTCGCCGCATAGTTTCGAAAGCTCTCGCAAAAACTTTTCAGCGTCACGCTCTCGTCGTAGCGGCGTTTTGCGTATTCCTCCCGCTTTCCGTCTATTTCGCTCAGTTTATAAAACCTCGTTTCTTCTTCCCCCACTCTTTCTTCTTCCTTCTTTCCCAAAGGATAAGATACCGATGCGGGATTTTCCTGCGCCGTTTTCGGAGATTTGTTGTCGTTTACGATCAAGGAAACGACCACCGCCGCGATCAGCACGAAAACGAGAATCGCGCAGACGAGCAGAACGTAGCCCGAGCCGAGGAAATCCGAAAGCGCCAGAAGATCGCCGCGAAGGATGCCCGATATGAAATTTTCCGCGGTTTTTTCACCTCCCGCCATGCTCTCGTCCTCCTTGTTTCCTTATCTCCCTCCCGCCTCAAAGCCCGACGTCCGTCCCTTCCAGCCATCGGCGGCACTGCGGCATATTTTCTTCGCCGAGAATATTTCCCAGCGCGCGGAGAAATTCGATTTTTCCGTTCGGCTTTTCAGACAGAAGGGGAAGGGCGAAAGGCAGCAATTTGGAAGCCGTGACGCTGTCCAGCGCGTCCGTTTCCTCGCCCCCGCACGCGAGAAACGCGCCGACGAATTTTTCCATGTTCCGCCATGCCTTATTGCCGATGCGGAATTTTCCCTCCGTGACGCCCTTTACGTAGTCTTCCAATTTATCCACCTTCTTCCACTTTTCCTCGCTCAGCATGAAATTGTTTTCGCTCTCCTCGCCAAGTCTGACAAAACGGGAATATCTCGGCGCCTGAAAGGGCGTTTTTTCTTCCTTTTCCTCTATTTTAGACAAACGTACTTCGACGGCAAAAGCCGTTTCCCCGACGAAGGGAGGAAGTTCCTCGATTGAGTATCCCTCCTTTATCCCCACGAAAAACCAAAGATTGGGAGAAAGCGGATAGGACTTGTCGGAAAGGCGCTTTTCTTTCAACGCGACGCAGCCCGCCTTTTCGGGATGGGAGGCATAGCGCGCGAACGGCGCCAGCCAAGCGTCCGCCGAGGACAGATCCGCGCCGTTCAGATACGCGATATGTATGCGAAAATCCGAGTCGGCCGCGGCTTTGAGCGCCTTTGCGACGGGAGTTTCCTTATACGTTCCGTTTTCGCCGAGGCAAATAAGAGCGTCGTCCGCGCTCGTATATTCTGCCGCCTCCGCCCGGAACGCTTCGGCGCCGAAATATTCCCCGAGAAGGGATACGAACGCGGGCAGCAGCGAGGATTCGTTGCTTTTTAACAGCACCAGGCGGGAAGCGGACATCGCCGAGAACACCGCGCGCGCCGACGGGAATTCCACCGCGATCCCCCGCTCGCCCGCGAACGCCGAAAATTCCTCGCACACCTGCTTCATTGTCGTTTTCCCGTCAAAACAGCGCGCTTCTTCTTCCTTTTCGACGGGAAGCGCCTCTTCTTCGGGTTGATTTTCAAATTCTTGCGTAAACAGTTTTTCGTATTCTGTTTCTTCTAACGTTTCCTCCTCTGTTTCCTCTGTTTCGGCAGGCGCCGCGAGGCGCTGTTTTTTCTTCTTCCAATAGTCGACCAAAAGGATGACGAGAGAGGCGATCATGACGGCGTTTACGGGAAACAGGAGAATCAAGCCGCAGTCTGCGATGGGATCCTGTCCCTCGAAAGGCGTAATATTCCACGGCACCACTTGCAGATAGATCCAAAACAAAAGGTCGTACGCAGCCGCGGCGATCGAAGAAATCAAAGCGAGTTTTCTCGCGTTGCGGCTGCCGCGCACGCCGCGCTTTTTCATCGTATAGCCGCCCGCGAGGATGTTGGATTTCGCTTGCAGATACTCGGAGAGCGTTTCCTTGTTTTTGCCGAGCATTTCTCCTTCCACGAAAATCCTGCCCGTAAGCCGAACGTCCGAAACGGACGCCCCCACGTACACCTGATATTCCCCCCGCTCGGTCACGGGATTCCCCTTTTCGTCGAAGATAACGAAATCGTCGGGCCCGAATTTCACGCACACCTCCGTGCTTTCCCCCGCTTGCAGATAGATCTTGGCAAAGCCTTTCAGTTCCTTTCGGGGACGGATCGCCTCCGAATCCTGCTTGCCGACGTATACCTGAACGATCTCCGCGCCCGCCGCCTCGCCCGTATTTTTTAAGAGGAAACGCACTTCTTCCTTGCTCTCCCGCAACTCCGAGTATTCGAACTTTGTATAACTCAGACCGAAGCCGAACGGATAGCGCGCCGAAATTCCCGAAGTATCGTAATGTCGATAGCCGAAAAACGTCCCCACCTTATTTTTGCCCAAGCGTTTGCACAGCCGCAGCTGCGCGAACGTTTCGTCCGCGTCGTCGTAGCGGGTCGACGCCAATTTTCCCGAGGGATTGCTCCTGCCCGTCAAAAGATTTATCAACGCCTGCGCGCCGTACTTTTCCAAAGGGGACGAAACCAAAACCGCGGCGCAGCGCTTATCGAAGCTCATATCCGTCTGACAGTCGTCCGTCGTTATGGCGATCGTCTTTTCGCACACCTTTCCGAGGGCGTCCACTAGCGCCAGCTGATTGGGAGGCAGTTTGACGCACCGCGAAGCGGCAACGTCCTCCCGCCTTGCTCCCGGACCCAAAAATACCAGTGCCACATCCGCGGTACGCGCCAGCTCGCACGCTTCGGGAATCAACGCGTCACTCCTGTCCGCGCCTATTTCGTAACCGTCCGCATACCCTACGAATTGGAAGCCGGCCGCTTCGTCCGCGGCGGAAAGATACTGCATAAAACTTTGCGCCCTTCCCTCCGAAAAAAAGGCCGCCTGACCGATCACCGCTACCCTGCTGCCCGCTTTCAAGGGCAAAATATTCCCTTCGTTCTTCAAAAGCACGACGGATTCTTCCGCGAGCCGCAAGGCGATCTCTTCCGCGCTTTCTTTGCTTTCCCCGCGGTTTTCTTCGGTTTTTTTCAAAGCATGGAAGCCATTGTCGCACGCGAAGGCGAAATCGAGCGCCCTGTCCGCGGCCTCGTCGAGCTCTTCCTCCGAAAGCGCCGCACCCTCTCGGCAAGCCGTTTCCACTTCCTCGGGGGAAACGCTCCCCTCCGACTCTGATTTTTTCAAGGCGCGATAATACCCCAATGCCCCTTCCAGCGAAGAAGGGGAAGCGTGCAGACACATCGCGTCCCCGCCGCGCAGGGAAAGGACGGCGGCGCGGGAATCCTCTCCGTCGCAGTCGCAGAGAATAAATTTTTCCCTTCCGAAGCCCTCGTGCAGCCAGGCGTCGATAACGCCGCCGTTGACGGCCGCGTACTCCCCCTTCAACGCCGCGCGGGACGTGACGATCGCCCCGCCGTCCATCGCGTGCGCCGCCGATTCAAAGGATTTCAGGAAATATTCTTTCAACGCCCTCTCGTTTAGCAGCGTATCGGCAAAATCCGCGTCCGTTTCATCCAGCGCGCAGAGGGAAAGGCAAGGCATCAGCCCCGTTCGGGAAACGGCGGACATATACGCGCCCGCCAGAGCGCCCGCCAAAAAGGGGTCTTCCGTCGTCCCCGTGCCGTAGAGATTGCTCTTTACGTTGGCAGGCGGGGAAATCAGCGCGTTTATCCCCTTTCCCTTTGCAGCGAGCGCCAGCGTTTCCGCCCTTTTTCCGATCAATTCCGTGTTCCAGGAATTTGCGGCGGCGTCAAAGGAAAAACGAAAGAGCTCTTCCGCCTTTGCCGCTTCTTCAAAACTCGCTATCTCTAAATGGGGCAGTCCCGCTTCCGCCGCTTCGGGAGAGGCGAGAAAGCCGTCGTTCGTCAACAGGGAAATTTTCTGCCCGTCGCTGAGCTTTTCCAGCGTTTCTATATGCTTTTTCATATTTCCTCACTCTCTTCCGTCGAATACTTTATTTCGCACGACAAAAGCGCACAATCGGACGTATTCGTTTCGGTCAGTTTTTCCCACTCCTTTTTCGTACCCTCGTAATACACCGAAGTGAGGTGATAACACCAGACAAACGCGGAATCGTCTATGCGGGAAACCGCCGAGGGAATGAATACGGCGGAAAAAAGCCTATTGTAAAACGCTTTCTCTTTGATGATATAAGAGTCGACCGTCTTGCCGCCCGCTTCAAACGACGTCGGCAGATCGATTCTGCTCATCCCGTCGAAATCGTCGCTGTCATAGAGATAGGCCTTTCCGTCGCACAAAACGAAATAAAAGCCGTCCTTTTCCGCGTATTCGAGCCCGGCGTCGCTCAAAGAAGAAGAAACTTTCAGCGCATAATACGCGACGTATCCGTATTGCCTGTTTCCCTCTTTCAGCGGCAAGCCGCTTAAATTATAGACATGATGCAATAATCTGCATTCTCCAAAAGCGTCGGGGGAGATCATTTGCAGTTTTTTCGGCAGCGTCACGCTTTTCAGGCTCACGCAGGAAAAAAAGGCGCTGTTGCAGATGGAGTCCAATCCCGTCGGCAATACGAGCTTTGTCAATTGTAAACAATTTTCGAACGTACTATTTTCTATCCGCGTGATGCGCGAATCTTCCGTAAAAACGACTTCGGTGAGATTGCTGCAATATCGAAAGGCGTTTTCGCCGATCGCCGTCACCGCTTTGCCTATTCGCAGCGCGGTAAGCTCGTAACAATTTTGGAAAGCCCCGAGCCTGACCGAATAGGAGGAGATCGTTTTCCCCTCGTATTCAAAGGAATCCAATGTAAGCGCGGAGGGACAGGAAGTATAGCCGATCAGCCACCATTTCTCCCCGTACGTCTTAAAGATGAGCCCGTTTACGGTTACCTCCCGTATCCTCCCGCCATCCGCCGAGTCATAGACGGCAAGCGCGTAATACGCCACCCGGCCGTAGTCTTCGCTGCCCGCCTCCACGGCGAGCGCGCTGTAATTATAAACTTCGACGAGATTTAAACAGGAGAGAAAGGCGTCCGTACCGATAGAGGAAAGCTTTTTGTGGAGAGTGATGCTTTCGAGCGAGGAACAGTTAAAAAACGCATGACTTTCTATGCTTTCCAGCTCCGCGGGCAGCTCGACAACGCAGAGATTCAGACAATTGGAAAAAGTATATTGCCCGATCTCCTTCAAGGGGGAATCTTCGGCAAAGGACACCGAAAGGAGAGAGGCGCAGCCTTCGAAGGCATATTCCCCTATTTCTTTGACTGCCGAAGGAATCTGCGCCCGCGTGATAAGGTAATTTTCCATAAATAAATAAGAGGGAATACGATAGCGGCTGACATAGGCGCCGTCGTCGTAGAAACCCAGCGGCAGATCTAGCTCTTCCTGTTTTTCGTCATAGCCGACAAGATACCAATTCTCCTCCGCTTTCGCAAAGGTATACCCGCTTTCTTCCGTCCGCTTCATCGGCGCTTTTTCGGGGCCGTAGACGTTGAGCGCATAGTACCCTATCCCGCCGTTCTCCGAAGAACCCCTTGCAATTTTCAAAGCGCTGAAATTGCCCACTTCGAACAGCTTGTAACAATTATTAAAAGCGCCGATTCCGATTTGTTTCATCGACGCGGGAATGTTTATCTTAGTCAAATTTAAGCAGCCGTCAAACGTCCACTCGCCGATCTCCGAGATTCCCTCGTTCAGCGTTATCTCCCGCAACATCGAACAGTATCTGAAAGCGGCGTTCGGGATGACGGTTTCATCCGTCAGCGTCACTTTTTTCAGGCTTTGGGGGATGTCCCTGTTGTCCCAAGAATCCGACCCGCCGAAAATATCGGAAAAATAGCGGGACGACTTCCTGGACCTGCCGATAAAGGGAAGGGTGACCTCCTCTAAGCTTTCGCATTCCGCAAACGCGAATTGTCCGATTTCGGTAATTTTATTCGACAAAGTGAAAGAAGTCAACGCCTCGCAACAATAAAACGCGCGTTCCCCTATTTTCACGAGATTTTCTCCGAAGGGAGCGGTTTTCAGCGAAGTACAGTATGCAAAGGCATAAGCGCCGATCTCGTCCGTAGCGGCGGGAAGAAGGATTTGCTCGATATCAGGGCATCCGAAAAACGCTTTTTCGGGCACTTTCGTCGCTTTGGTGACGGTGACTTTCCCAAGAGAAACAGGCACGCAATTCCACGAAACTCCGCTCGACTCCGCGCCGAAAATAAAGCCCAGGTATCCGTTTCCCATTTCCGTTTCGCCCACATACGGCACCGAAAGGCTTTCCAGCCGGCTGCAATTTTTAAAGGCGCCGAATCCTATAAAATAAACGTTTTCGGGAACGACCATGGAACGCAAAGACGTACACCAGGAAAAAGCGCCCTGCCTGATCCTCGTAAGCGACGCGGGCAGTTTACATTCGGTGAAAGCGGAGCACTCCTCGAAAGCGTTTTCTCCCAATTCCTCCAATTTAGCGGGAAGCGAAATCGAGGAAAGCTTGGTGCAAGAGGCAAACGCACTGTCGCCGATGAATTTCACTCTGCTGTTGGAAGGGAAAGTAACCGTCGACAAATTGCGGCAGTTTTGGAAGAGTTCGCTCTCGATAGACTCTATTTGCGCGGGGATATAGATGCTTTCCAAACCGCTTCCCGAAAACGCGCCGCCTTCGATTTCCGTCAATTCCCAGTTGTTTTCTAAGGGAAAGGAACTAAGAGAAGCGCAGTTTGAAAACGCGCCGTACTCGATCGTTTGCAGCTTTTCGGCGTCGAACGCGGAGATCGCCGTGTCCGCAAAGGCGTATTCGTATACGTAAGTGATGGGGTGGGGAAAAGAAACGGAGGTCAGGCTTTTACATCCCCTAAACGCGTCCCTGCCCACTGTGGAATCTCTGAGATACCCGAACTCGACGGAAGTGAGGGAAATGCAGTCCATGCAGAATTCTCTCGGAATCACGTCTATGTAATCGATGGTCAGCGAAGACAGTTGTTTTCTTTCTGCGTAGCCGAAAAGCCCCTTTATCGTGTTCGGGCTGCCGTAAATTTCGCTTCGATAGTTGTAATTTTTCAAATGCAGACTGTCTATGGAAGTGCTGCCGCCAAAAAGCACGTTTATTCCTGAATAGGAAAGAAACTGATCGATATTGAATCTTTCAATATTGTCGCAGTCCATAAACGCATAGTCCTGTATTTCCAACGTTTTTTCGGCATTGGATATATCGACGAAAGCAAGACCGGTGTTCCCTACAAAGGCGGAGTATCCGATCAGTTCCAAATTTCCCGCCTTTACCTCCCGCAGAGCGACGCAATGTTCAAACGCCCACTCGCCGACGTGAGTGACGCTGCCCAGATCGAGATATTCCAGACTTTGGCAACGGGAAAGCGCTCTCGGGGCAACTTCCGTGACGGGATGTTCCTCTATCTTTTGAGGAATTTCCAGGCGCCTAGGGCTGCCCCTGTATCCGCTCACGCGGACGGGAGTCGATTCCGAATAATCGGCGTCAAGAAACTCGTATTCGATGCCGTTTTTCAAAAATCCCGTCGCCGTTTCCTTGAAAGTGTCGAGCTGGAACAAAGTGATGCCGAGTGCGAGAAACAGAGTGATGACCCCGACGAGGCAAAAAACGGAGGCTTTGAACGAACGAGTGGAAACGGAAAACTTTTTGCCCTTGGTTTTGGACAGATATTCCTCGGCGCCGTGTTTCCTTCGGGGCTTTTCCCCGCCATAGGAAACGATCACGCGCTCTCCCTTTAAAGAATACGTATACGCCCCGAAATCGGCGGAGAGAATCTCTACGGAAAAGCTGACGCAATCGTCGTCGAGAGCGATTTTCTCGGGCAGCACGAACTGCGCGTGCGGCGCTCCCCTTTTCACCTCCGCTTCCTCGACGATCGTGCCGAGGTCCGCCCCTTTTGCGCCCGTCTGTCTGATCGACAGCTTTATCCCCGTCGCCGTTTCCGCGCTGTCATTGGAAAATTTCAGCAACAAAAATTTCCGTCCGTCCTGTTTGACGAACAGATATTGCACGATGGAAACAAAACAGTCCGTTTCGGAGCGGGGATATGTTCCCTTAGAGATCACTTCGTATCCGCTCATCGCCTTTTTCCTCCGACGGATTTTTTTCGATATTTCGTTTTTACAAAGAGGATAAAACAGGTCAGGTTAATGAGTACCGCCCCGAGAGAGAGAAGGAGGGTGAAGAGAAAACTGCTCCCCGATTCTATAAAACTTTCCGCGAAAATCCCGCCGAACAGATGCGCGCAGCAAATTTTCAGCAAAAAGATCTCCGCGACGATCAGCGTGCACAGGAGCACGGCAAACGCCGTCCGCCTGCCTTTATTCAAAAGCGCAGGCTTCCCGGGGAATTTTTTATCGTTCACTTCGTTGAGCGCCAAAGCGACGTAAGAGGTACGTTTCGGAAGCTCCACCTCCCGCGTATATCCCCTTTTTTCGACGATTTCCCTTACGTTGAGAATCCTGAACATTCTGTCCAAACAGTCGAACAACAGGATATCGTAATCGAGATAGGAAATTTCCTCGTCTAAACGACAGACGATGACTTTTTTTTCACCGCGCTCCGACAGGATATACTGTCTGACGTATTTTCTCATTTCGACGGACGGCTCGAAAAGAATACTTTTCCCGTTCGGCTCCTTCACCTTTTTCAGTCCGCGGTCGCTCGGAGGGGTAGCGATTTCCCCCTCTTTCAAAAATATGCGGGGAAACACCACCGCGATCAGCGCCGCGAAAACGACGAGGGAACCCCCCAATACTATCGACCACACTGCGATCATTCTTTACTCCCGCGCCCGCCGATTTTTTTGATCGGCGGAATAGACGCGCCCGATAAGCAAAAAAAGCACCCGCTTTTACGCTTTCGGCTGCATCGTCAGAATCTTTTATTTTTCATTTGCACGTCGAAAACGTCGGCTGAGCCGCCTTTACGTTTACGCTTAACCAAATTATATCATTTATTTATCGCCGTGTCAATAGGATTATGAAAAATCGAGAAATTCGTTCCCTTTCCCCGCGCGATATTATTTTCCATATTCCTCAAATTCAGGAGCTTTTTACTTTTCCGAACAGTTTTCCCACGCCTTTCGCCCCTGCCAAGCTATTTTTCTTTGAAAAAAGGCGTTACAAATAGTCGCGGCAAGAATTTCTTATTTCTGCCGCCTTTATAGAAAAAGGCTAATGTCCGATAAGACACAGCCTCTTTTGCCCTCTTTATCTCCGCCGGGCGTTCTGACGGAAAAAGCCTCGCCGTCCCCCCGACTTGAAAGCCAATAATCCGCGTTATTTTTCTTGATTTTTGCGATTCCGCTCAGGCAATTTTTCTATTCCGAGTCGTGCAGGAGAGCGCTTTTTAACGCCTGCCGCCGTGCCGTCGGATCGAGATTTTAAGCTCAAAACCCTTTTTCGTACAAAGTGTCGGCTATGTTTGCGTATACCTCCAATATATCGCAGACTCCGTCGCCCGCCTTTTTAGTGAATTTTCTCCTTCTCAGATCGACTTCATCGCAATGGGAGATGCCTCGTTTGGAATTGCTTTTGACGATTCCTTTAAAATCTCCCCAAGCGGCGGATTTCGGCGTAACGAGCCCGTCGTTTTCTCCTTCCAATAAGCGAATGATCAGATGAGGAAACCACAAAAAGATATCTCGCTTCATTACAAACGCGTAGCTTTGATAATAGACGTTTTCGCTGTCGGGATTATTTTTATTGAAAATTTCGGCGCTGTCGGTCCTGAAAGAGAGATAGGCCTGATAGGCGTGCGGATTTTTATCGCCCATGATCCGCATCCAGACGTTCATAAAAAAACCGGCGATTTTTAAGAGAAAATCGGGGATCTTCTCTATCGTTTCAGAGCCGCGGTGCGGAGTGCTTATCGTCGTCAGCGAAGCGACCTTATCCGCCGTTTTCAGCGTCGAGATCAAATATCTCGCTTCGAGTCCTCCCTTCGAATGAGCAATCAAATTTACTTTTTCCGCGCCCGTTTCCCGCAAAATCTCCTCGATTCTTTCCTTTAAAAAGAGAGCGTTATCCTCTATCGTTCCGCTGCTGTCCTGCTTTCCGTAAAATACCGCGCAGCCTTTTTCTTCCAACAGTTTGGGAATCCTTCCCCAATAATTGATCCTTTTTTCGTCCCTGAATCCGAATCCGTGCACCAGCATGACGGGATACTTTAAAGAATGTGCCGTTTTCTTCGTTTTTGTCGTTTCGTCGCTCACCTGTCCCCCCCCGTTTTTCAGGTTACCTCTTTCCCCGAAAAAATTTATCCATTCTCAGTATATCTCCTTCGACAAAAATCGTCAAGTAAAAAAAGCAAAGACATCGAAAAACAATCGCACTTAATTAGCGCGCCGAAAAAAATCCGCGAATTCGGCCCCTTTTGAATGATAGCCGACGGCTCGGTCGCTTTTTAAAGAAACGCAGTTTTTTAAAGGTTCGAGTAGAATCGGACGGTTCGGCCGTCCCTTTTAGGTGTCTTTATAGGACGAAAATGCTGCCCATTTTTTTCAATAAAAGATTCTAGAAGATTGCTTTTGACAAATTTAACTTAAAACTTGTATCGCAAATCACTAAATTGAATATCAAATCATTTGAATCTAATAAAAAACATATTTGTATACTCATTGCGTCGTTAGACATAGGCTTATAATTATCCAATGTTGAAACTTTATACTTTATTGGCTTTTTATCTTTTCTTCCTACTCGCACGTATCGAATTAGCTTCTCTAACTGCTCATCAAATTCCAAATTCATTTCTTCTGAATTAGAATTTTTATCTTTCAAAATTAGATAAACATAATATTCAATTGCAATTTTTAATAAAAATCTTGATATATCATATTCATGTTCTTTATCATTTAATTCAAACCCTCTTGTAAAAAACATTTTTGGAGGATTCTTCATAAATTTATATATTGTTTCTGGTGACAAGCCAATCATTAAACAATTTTCGTCGTTAATATTTTGCCAATGAATATCACACTTTTCTCCGAAAAATAATGCATCACCATTAGGTATTCGACCACGCTTACTTTCAATCAACTCATAAAATCTTAACTGTCTGAACCCATCCAAATTTAGCACCGGACCTTCTATTTCTCTAGAAAAATAGTTATTACATTTATCGCAAACTACTCCTTTATCTAAAATTAATTCTTCATTACCTAATGATTCTGGTATAATGTGTTCTACGCTTTGCGAATTAGTGCTATCTTGTTTGCAAAATATGCATTTCTGAATTTTTCTCATCGTCCCTATCCTTTATAAATATTTAAACATATGTTTTTATATTCAACCGAGTCAACAACTCGTCTAATTTCACTATTGTCAAATACTTATAACATATAGCATTTATTACTTTTTTAAAGTTGTCATCAGTATATGTCTGCGCCAAAAGTTCTACTGCATTTTTATATGTAAAGTAATCACCCCCTCATACCAAAGCCAACATCAAAAACTTCAAGTAATGATACTAAATCTATTATTTCATCTGTAAATTCCAAATCAACCTTCTTCAATAAAAATCCCCCGATATTCTTTTTTTCGTTGTTATTGCGTTTGTATAGATTACTATCTTATCGTCTTGATAGATTGTTAACCCTAAATTATTAAACAGTGCGTATCCGTCAACCATTCCTTTGCCGTTACTTGTATATTCGGAAAGTATCCTTTGCTCATCAATTACTTTCTTGCCGATACTGTACTCTCTCCGTATTGAATACTTTTACGCTCAATATTCGCATACTTACCATCTTCGATAAAGCCATTGTCACGTAAAATTCTCAATAATTTGAAAGCAATCACCTTGTTTAATACATTCATATTCACTTCTGTTTTATCCATTAACCTCTCCTTATTGACAGGGTACGATAAAACAGTTGAATATGGTTGGCATTGCCACTTTATACTTTATCGTACCCCGATTTTTGTATTCGTGGAATGCCAAACGGCATTCAAATTATTAAATTGTATCAGACCAGACTACTTATTATCGTTCTTTTCGTACTCGGCTTTCAAAGATTCGTATCCTCTGAAAATCAACTGCACTTTCGTGATATGGTGTTTCGCCAAAAACGCATTGATTTCATCGAACAAATCGCGCGGAATCATCGTTCCGAAATTACCGCTCGCTTGTTTACGCTTGTCCTTGTTACGTTCCTCGTAACTTCTTCTTGCCGCTCTGCGCGGCGTTGTTTCTTTCTTTTCCATAAAAACCTCCGTTTTAACCCTGTGAAGTGATGGCACAAATCAACGCACCTACGATGTTCATTACGAAATGTCCTGCAATAAGTACGCCTGCCAACGCAAATCTGCCGATAGTTCCAATTACTTTTAACACTTTCATTTTGATACCTCCGTTATTTTACATAAACGATTTCATTTAAGATTTCTTCTTCGATAAGCCGTTGCATTTCGGTTTCCCTTTTCAGGTTTTCCATAAAGTCTGCCGACCTTTTGAAACGCTCTTCTTTCGAGAACTTTTCATACATCGTTTCGTACAGTTCGTCGGCGGCTTTATCTACGCCGTGCAGGTATTCGGGAAGATTCGCAATCGTCCAATCGATTCCTTTGTCCTCCAAATACTGTTTAGCAAGCGTTCCGTACTTGCCGTAAACGTGCTTTTCGGGTTTAACAGCCTTTTGATAAACCTTGATTTCCGCTACGGTCAATCCCTCGCCCGCTTCCGCTTTTCGCATTACTTTTGCTTTGTTCATAGTTCCACCTCCGATTATCTTTCGTCGTATCAATACGATAGCATCCGAATCTGTATTTGTCAAGCTGTTTTG
>ERZ809074.1407-NODE-1407-length-31493-cov-13.627966_pt1 | contig 31493 bp, 28 predicted proteins | sample MGYA00520795_ERZ809074 | MGnify/ENA primary metagenome ERZ809074 (study PRJEB31570, sample SAMEA3212989) | Homo sapiens | biome: human-gut; feature: human gut; material: fecal | place: Sweden | collected 2011 ...
AGGGCCTGCGTTTCGCTATCCGTGAGGGTGGCCGTACCGTTGGTTCTGGCGTTGTCGGCAAGATCATTGAGTAATCTTGACCCTGCGCGCCTGTTCTAAGGCAAAAGGTTAAACTTACAAAGAGTCTTCCCATTCCGGAGAGTGGGAAGGCTCTTTTTGCGTCTCTGGGGGACTTACTGCAAAAATAAAGAGTGCTGCACGGCTTTCAAACGAGCTGTCAGCACTCTTTTTTACTTTATGGGAGATGGATTCAGTCCACAACAGGAATATCCAGCCCGAATTCCAGAGGGCGGAAGCGGGGACAGACATTGTCCGAGGTGCAGATGACCGAGGCAGCCAGACGGCTGCCGATCTCACAGGACTGGGCCGGATTTTTGCCGTAGGTCAGGCCAATGACCGTGCCGGCAAAGAACGAATCGCCTGCGCCGGTGGTGTCAATGACGTTTACCTTTTTGGCGGGGACAATACCGCTCTCACCGTTGTGGCAGGCGTAGACAGCGCCCTGACCACCCATGGTGACCACCATGCAGGGGATATTGGCACTGTGGACATTAGCGGCCAGAACTTCCCGCATCTGAGCGGGGCTCAAGTGGTCGTAATCGTCCGAGAAGAGGAGCCCGGCTTCCTGCTGGTTGCAGACGAAGCAGTCGATCTGCTGCAGGAAATCCCGGCGCTCCATGGCAATGCTCATGTTGGAGACTGCCGCAAAAACTTTTTTATTGTACTTTTTGGCAAAGCGGAGCACCTGCTTGACGGTATCTTTTTCGAGATCCAGCTCCAGCGCAATGCTGTCACAGTCCTTGAAGATCTCATCGCCCTTTTCTTCCAGCAGGCGGGTGAGGGGGCTGGTGTCCGGCCGCTTGGAGATGGCGGCGCAGACGTCGCCGTCGTTGTCAAAGACAGCCAGCCAGGTGCCCATACCATCCGGTACCGTCCGGATGTACTTCGTGTTGACCTTGTGGGCCTTCAGCTTGTTGATGACATCCTGGCCGATGCCGGTGTCGTCTACCAGACTGACGAACGTGGGCCGCAGCTCCACATTGGCAATGTCCTCCGCCACGTTGCGGCTCACACCGCCGTGCACTTGCTCTACCCGGCCGGCATTCCGTCCGCCCGGGATATAGGTGGAGAGGGGATAGCCCTTGATGTCCACAAACACCGCGCCAATTACAACGATTCCCATAGTGTTTTCCTTTCCTGTTCCGATTCAGATTATCTTTATTGTATCGGGTTTGCAGGGCGGGGTCAAGAGCAAAGGGCAGCAAAAAGCACGCGGAGCCCAAAGGCCCTGCGTGCGGTGGGAGTCAGAATTTAGCTGTCCATATGCTGCTCCACAAAGTTACCTACCATTTTATCCAGCTGGCAGATAGCGTGCTCGGCACCTTTGGCCAGTTTGCGGGCGGTGCGCTTGACCTGCCGCTGGTTCTGGGTAGCGGCCATGGTGCCCACGGCGCCCAGCGCGGCTCCGGCGGCCATGCCCACCAGCAGGGAGCCGGTGGGGCTGGAATGAGATGTGTTTTTCATGGGGACTCTCCTCTCTGTTCACAAATTTTTCAGGCGATGTTCCTAGTATTTCCGCCAAAGAATCCACTATGCGCTTTTTTTGCGCAGGAAAATGTGGTATACTGTATCATACGCTGATAAAATCGGCTTGGTGTGTGCACCGTGCCGGACAGCGCATTCTGCGAAGGAGGCTTCTTTTTTGCTGAAATTGACGGAACCGAAGAAAGTTCTCTGCATCCACGACCTTTCGGGGGTGGGGCGGTGCAGCCTGGCAGTCATCCTGCCGGTGCTGTCGGCCATGGGCGTGCAGCCTGTGGCGCTGCCCACCGTGGTGCTCTCGACCCATACGGGCGGGTTTGGCACCCCGGCCCGGCTGAACGGCTGTGATTACGGCATGGCCGCGCTGGAGCATTACCGGGAGCTGGGATTGGAATTTGACTGTATTTATACCGGATACCTCGGCGGCGAGGCGCAGACGGCGATTGCGGAAAAAGCCTTTGACCTGTGGCCTGCGGCCAAGAAAGTGGTGGACCCGGTGATGGGGGATAACGGCAAGGCCTACTCCACCGTGACCCCGGAATTCATCGACCGGATGCGGACCCTCTGCCAGCGGGCAGACCTGATTCTGCCCAACGTGACAGAAGCCGGGCTGCTGCTCCGGAAAGAAACGCTCCCGGAGAATTTCGACGAGGCTGGGGCCCAGGCTTTGGCCGACGAGCTGACCACGCTGGCCCCGGATGCCATCGTTACCGGGGTGGCCATGGGAAAGTACATTGGCTGCGCGGGTGCGGGCCGGGACCGTTTTGTCATCAAAAAGCTGCACATTGAGCGGAGCTTCCCCGGCACGGGAGATCTGTACGGGGCAGTGCTCATCGGCTCGCTCATTCAGGGCAATGTCATGAGCGCGGCGGCGGACAACGCGGCGGAGTTCGTCTCCCTGGCCATCCAGAAGACGCCCGCCGACCAGGATACCCGCTTCGGTGTCTGGTTTGAGCCGCTGCTGCCCCGCCTGTGCCCGCTGCGGGAGTTTTAAGGAGGCGAGCCGATGGAACAGAAACCGACGCTGAATATCGTGCTGGTGGAGCCCCGCATCCCCCAGAACACCGGCAATGTGGCCCGCACCTGTGCCTGCACGGCCTGCCGGCTGCATCTGGTGGGGCCTATGGGCTTTGCCATTGATGACAAAAAGCTCAAGCACGCCGGGCTGGATTACTGGCACTACCTCGACATCCATTACTATGATGGATTGGAGGACTTTTTTGCCAAGAACGAGGGCCCGTTTTACTACTTTACCACCAAAGCGCCTCAGCGCTACACCGACGTGGCCTACCCGGACGGGGCGTATCTCGTCTTCGGGCGGGAGGACGCAGGCCTGCCGGAGGCTTTGCTGGCGGCCAATCAGGAGCACTGCGTCCGGATGCCCATGCGGGACACCTGCCGCAGCCTAAACCTTTCCAACAGTGTGGCGGTGGGCGTGTATGAAGCCCTGCGTCAGTGGGATTTCCCGGAGCTGCTGGACCATGGCCACCTGCGCGACTATGAATGGAAATGAGGAAACTATGAGCAAAATTGCAATTTTGACCGATTCCTCCTGCGATATCCCGCAGGAGCTGGCCGAGAAGTACGGCATTGACATTATGGGCTTCCACATTCTGCTGGACGATGTGGACTATGTGGAGCGGGAGAGCTGCACCAACATTGAATTTTATGACAAGATGCGCGCTGCCAAGGGCATCCCCTCCACGGCGGCCATCACCCCCATCCAGTTCTGTGAGCAGTATTGCAAGTATGTGGACGAGGGCTACACGGATGTCATCCATGTGCCCATCAACAAGTCTGGCTCCTCCACCTACAACAACGCCGTGATGGCACAGGGAATGCTGCGGGAAGAGCGCCCGGAGCACCACCTGAAGATCCACCTCATCGACCCCCACACCTACTCCATGGTGTTTGGCTGGTATCTGTGTGAGATGGCCCGCAAGCTGCGCAACGGCGCGGAGATCCCCATGGTCATCCACGAGTTTGAGGACAAGATGAACCGGATGGAGATCATCCTGGGACCCTACAGTCTCAAGCAGATGAAGAAGAGCGGACGCATTTCCGCCGCCGCCGCTGTCATGGGCGAGCTTATGGGCATCCGGCCCATCATCACCCTCATCGACGGCAAGACCAAGGTGGAGGGAAAAGTGCGCGGCGACGACAAAGTGGTGCCTGCGATGATCGAGCTGTGCAAGAAGCGCGCCGGGGATGTGGAAGACTTTGATTATATGATCGGTCACACCAACATCCCGCAGGCGGCAGAGCTGGAAAAGGCCTGCAAGAAAGCCTTTGGCAAAGACCCGCTTATCACCTTTACGCTGGGCGGCGTCGTTTCTGCCAACACCGGCCCCGATACCCTGGCGCTGGTGTATGTGGGCCACGCAAGAGACTAAAAATACGCCCTCTCCGTCTCGCAAATGCTCGACAGCTCCCCCAAAGAGGGAGCCAGGTCTTGCCTCTCCCTTTGGGAGAGGTGCTGAGCAAAGCGAAGCGGAGAGGGCTTTTTGTTGCATTCTCATCATTTTTATGCTATAATTCTCTCTGTTGTGCCTGGGGCACAGCTCCAAAGAGCAACTTAGGATTTTAGGCTCCCCGGTGTGTCTCGAACCACGCCGGGCCAAACCCGTAGGAACTGGCGGTCCCTGCGCGGTTAAAATTCATTCCGCCGGAGTAGTATATGAAAAATAATGTTTCCGTCCGCAAACTGGCCCGCTGCGCGGTGGTGGCAGCCCTGTACGTTGTGCTCTGCATGGCGCTGCAGCCGCTCTCTTACGGTGCCGTGCAGGTGCGTGTGGCCGAGGCTCTCTGCCTGCTGCCCGTGTTTGGCGCGGAGTATATTGCAGGTGTGGTGCTGGGCTGCTTCCTGGCAAACCTGCTGGGCTCCACCATCGTGGATGTCATCCTTGGCACGCTGGCAACGCTGCTGGCCTGCGTGGTGACCTACAAGCTGCGCAATGTCCGCATCGGCGGGCTGGCAATCCCGGCCTCGCTGCCTCCGGTGGCGTTCAATGCCGTCATCATCGGCATTGAGATCGCGGTGCTCTTCCCGGAGCCGGGCTCCTCGGCTCCGCTCTGGCTGGCCTGCGTGTCCAACGGCATCTCGGTGGGCATCGGCGAGCTCATCAGCTGTACCGTGCTGGGTGTGCTGCTGGTGAAGATCATTGAATCCAACACCGCCCTGAAAAAGATTTTTGAGTAAGCCCTCACAAAAGGAGGAAGCCATGCAGCCAAACGGAATCATCTTCTGGGACTGGAACGGGACCCTGCTGGACGATGTGGATTTCACCCACGGGTGCCTGAACTGGATGCTGGAAACGCACGGCTACCCCCAGCGGTATGACCTTGCCGAATACCGGGAGATCTTTGGTTTCCCCATTGAGGAATATTACCTCCGCGCCGGGTTTGATTTTGCCCGACACCCCTACCCGGAGCTGGCTGCCCGGTTTATGGAGCACTATAACGCCGGAGTCGAGCGGCATTGCCCTGCCATGGCAAACGCTGCCGCCACGCTGGCAGAGCTCCAGCGCCGGGGCTGGCAGCAGGCTGTGCTTTCCGCCTCCCGCCGCGATTACCTGATCGAGCAGGTACGCGCGCGGGGTCTTGAGGACTATTTTACCGAGTTGCTCGGTCTTCAGGACATTTACGGCGTGAGCAAGGTGCAGGTGGGCAAAGACTGGCTCCGGAACAGCGGGGTGGACCCTGCCGCCTGCGTGATGGTGGGGGATACCACCCACGATGCCGAGGTGGCGGCTGCCATGGGGACAAAATGCGTCCTCTGCACCAGCGGGCATCAGTCCCGCGCCCGGCTGGAGGCCGTGTGCGCCCATGTCATCGACGACATAAGCCAGCTGCCCGGGGTGCTGGAAACCCTTTAAAAAACAGAAGACAAAAACCGACAGCGTCCGCGCTTTGCAAAGAGTACGGACGCTGTTTTGTTTTGGAAAAGATGCGGCAAAGAGACGCCGATGGGAATGATTTTACAGAAAGTTCATTCAAAACACCGGAAAAACAGGGGAGTTGGATTTGACGGCTCTGCGGGTTTGGTGTATCATATATCTGTATGTTAGTTTTCCGCGCGGGCAGGCTTCTGCCCGGATTTTTGATAGATGAGGTGTGATCAATGTCCCTTGCTGAAAAACTCTTTGGCAGCTTCTCGGACCGAGAGCTGAAAAAGATCAACCCCCTGACCAAGCAGGTGCTGGCACTGGAGCCCAAGTATCAGGCCATGTCCGATCCTGAGCTGCAGGCCCAGACCCCGGCCCTGAAAGAAAAACTGGCTGCCGGCTCCACGCTGGATGAGATCCTGCCGGATGCTTTTGCCGTCTGCCGTGAGGCTGCTTGGCGTGTGCTGGGCATGAAGCATTTCCCCGTGCAGGTCACGGGAGGCATCGCCCTGCACCGGGGCGACATCGCTGAGATGCAGACCGGTGAAGGCAAAACGCTGGTGGCAACTCTGCCCGCCTACCTGAACGCTCTGACCGGCGAGGGTGTGCATATCGTTACCGTCAACGATTACCTGGCCAAGCGCGACAGCGAGTGGATGGGCAAGCTCTACCGCTGGCTGGGCCTGACCGTGGGCCTCATCGTGCAGGGGCTGGACGGTGATGCCCGCCGCCGTGCTTACAATGCCGATATCACCTACGGCACCAACAACGAGTTTGGTTTTGACTACCTGCGCGACAACATGGTGACCTACAAGGACAACATGGTGCAGCGCGGCCATGTGTATGCCATCGTCGATGAGGTGGACTCCATCCTCATTGATGAGGCCCGTACGCCGCTGATCATTTCCGGCCGGGGCGAGGACTCCTCCAGCCTGTACACCCAGGTGGACCGCTTTGTCCGCACCCTGCGCAAGAGCGTGGTGGTGGAGCTGGAAGACAAGGTGGAGACCGATGAGCAGGCCGATGGCGATTACGTCGTGGACGAAAAGCACAAGACCTGCACCCTGACGGCCAAGGGCATCAAAAAGGCCGAGGAATACTTCAAGATCGAGAACCTGGCCGCCGCCGAGAACATGACCCTGGCCCACCACATCGACCAGGCCATCAAGGCTTACGGCGTCATGCAGCGGGATATCGACTATGTGGTCAAGGACGGCGAGGTCATCATTGTCGATGAGTTCACGGGCCGTCTGATGATCGGCCGCCGGTACAACGAGGGCCTGCACCAGGCCATCGAGGCCAAGGAGGGCGTCAAGATCGCCGCCGAGAGCAAGACGCTGGCCACCATCACGTTCCAGAATTACTTCCGCATGTACAAGAAGCTGGCCGGTATGACCGGTACGGCCAAGACCGAGGCCACCGAGTTCACCGAGATTTACGGCCTGAACATCGTCACCGTGCCCACCAACCGCCCCAACATCCGCAAGGATTACCCGGACGCCGTGTACAAGACCGTCAGCGGCAAGTACAAGGCGGTCATTGAGCAGGTGATGGAGTGCCACAAGAATGGCCAGCCGGTGCTGGTGGGTACCGTCAGCGTGGAGAAGAGCGAGACGCTGGCCAAGATGCTCCAGCGCTACACCCGGGATTTCAACGTCCTGAACGCCAAGAACCACGAGCGTGAAGCTGAGATCGTGGCGCAGGCCGGCAAAAAGGGTGCCATCACCATCGCCACCAACATGGCAGGCCGTGGTACCGATATCATGCTGGGCGGCAACGCCGAGTTCATGGCCAAGGCCCAGATGCGCAAGGAGCACTTCTGTGAGAATCTGCTCAACCCCGAAAAGCCTGAGGACGCCGACCCCAGCGCCGTGGAGCTGCTGCTGACCGAATCCGACGGCCACGGGGAAACCACCGACGAGAATATTCTGGCAGCCCGCAAGCGGTTTGAGGAGCTGTACGCTCAGTACAAGCCTGCCATTGAGGCCGAGGCCGACGAGGTGCGCAAGGCAGGCGGCCTGTTCATCATCGGCACCGAGCGGCACGAGAGCCGCCGCATCGATAACCAGCTGCGCGGCCGTGCCGGCCGTCAGGGCGACCCCGGTGCTTCCCGGTTCTACCTGAGCCTGGAAGATGACCTGATGCGCCTGTTTGGCGGCGACCGTGTGGCGGGCTTGATGGATACCCTCAAGATCGACGAGGACACCCCCATCGAGAACCGAATGATCACCAACACCCTCGAAAGTGCCCAGAAGAAGCTGGAGGGCCGCAACTTTGAGATCCGAAAGAACGTGCTGAAGTACGACGACGTCATGAATCAGCAACGCGAGATCATCTACGGCCAGCGCCACAAAGTGCTGGACGGCGAAGACATCTCCGCCGAGATGCACAAGATGCTGCGGGAGAACATCGACTCTTCCTGCGCCCAGTTCCTGGCGGGCGATGTCAAGGATGAGTGGGACTTTGGTGCTCTCCGCCGTCACTATCAGGGCTGGCTGACCACCGATGCCGACTTCCATTACACGGTGGAGGATTATGACAGCCTGAGCCGCGAGGGCATCGCCGATCTGCTGTATGACCGCGGCATGGATGTCCTCAACGATAAAGAGCAGCGCTACGGTGCCCCCCTCATGCGGGAGCTGGAGCGTATCTGCCTGCTCAAGTGTGTAGACCGCCAGTGGATGGACCATATTGATAACATGGACCAGCTGCGTCAGGGCATCGTTCTGCGCGGCTACGGCCAGAAGGACCCCGTCGTCGAGTACCGCATCGAGGGCTTCGATATGTTCGACCAGATGGTGGATTCCATCCGGGAGTCCAGCATCAAGATGCTGCTGACCATCGAGGTGCGGAAAGCCGGTGCCGCCCCCAAGCGGGAGCAGGTGGCCAAGCCTACCGGAGAGGGCTTTGTGCCCGGCAACGGTGCTCCCGGTGCCAAGGGTGCCCCCAAGGGCCAGCCGGTGCGGGTCATCAAGATCGGCCGGAACGACCCCTGCCCCTGCGGCAGCGGCCTCAAATGGAAAAAGTGCACCTGTGCACAGTACCATCCGGACGGAGCTGGTAACACGCAGGAGTAACATAAGATCATCCGCCCTCTCAGCTGCCTGAGAGGGCGTTTTGCAAAGGAGCGATGTTTGGATGATGAAGCCGAATGAATTGCTGGATGAAGCGAAGACCTTGCAGCCTCAGCTGCAGAAATGGCGGCGGACGATCCACCGCAACCCGGAGGTGAGCTTTGACCTGCCCAAGACCAAGGCGCTGGTCAAGCAGGCCCTGACCGAGATGGGCTATGCGCCGCAGGACTGCGGCAGGGCGGGTGTCCTCGCGCTGGCCGGGGGAAAGCGCCCGGGCAGGACCATCCTGCTCCGGGGCGATATGGACGCCCTGCCCATCTTTGAGGAGTCCGGAGAGGTGTTTGCCTCCGAGGTGCCGGGCAAGATGCACGGCTGCGGCCACGATATGCACACGGCCATGATGCTGGGTGCGGCAAAGCTGCTGAAAGAACACGAGGAGGAGATCGAAGGCACCGTCAAGCTGGAATTCCAGCCGGCCGAAGAGATTTTCCAGGGCTCCCCGGATATGATCTCCAACGGCCTGCTGGAAAACCCGAAAGTGGACGCGGCGGTCATGTTCCATGTGCTGGCCGGGATGCCTCTGCCTCTGGGCGAGGTGCTGGTGCCGGGCGGCGGCATCACCATGGCAAGCTGTGAGCAATACCACATTGTGGTGCACGGCAAAGGCGGCCATGGTTCCATGCCGGAAAACTGCATCGACCCCATTACGGCCGCGGCCCATATCCACATTGCATTGCAGGAGATCAACGCCCGGGAACTCTCCCAGAATGATTTTGGCGTGCTGACCACCGGGCGGTTTGCGGCGGGAGCTGCTTCCAATGTCATCCCGGACACCGCCGAGATGTGGGGCACCATCCGCACCACCGACCCCGACAACAAGACCGGGGCGTTCATCCGGCAGCGGATGACGGAGATTTCCGAGGGCGTGGCAAAGGCGTTCCGCTGCACGGCGGAGGTGGAGTTCTCGGACTACTGCCCCTGCATGATGGTGGACAAGGCCCTGGCACAGGATGCCATGACCTATATGACCGACCTGCTGGGGAAAGGTGCCATGGATATGGCCCCGCTCACGGGTGGAAAACCTGGCGGCGGCAGTGAGGACTTTGCATTCGTGAGCCATGAGGTGCCCACGGTGAGCATGTTTTTGGCCTGCGGCAGCCCGGAGCGGGGCTACCGCTACGGCCAGCACCACCCCAAAGTCCGGTTTGATGACAGCGTCCTCTGGGAGGGCAGCGCGGCGTACAGCTACTTTGCGCTGCGCTGGCTGGAGGGACACCGGTAAGCCGAAAAACTGGAAGTGTGAAAAGGAGGAGCAGCCGTGCTGAAGATCGCGGTGGTGGAAGACCAGACCGAGGTGCGGGAGAGCCTGTGCCAGTTCATCCGGCAGTACGCCGGGGAGCAGGGCCTGCAGGCGGAAGTGGAACCCTTTGCGGATGGGGCCGTCATTGCTGAGGGGTACCAGCCCGGGTATGACATCATTTTTCTGGATGTGGAAATGCCCCGGCTGGGCGGCTTCGGGGCGGCGGAGCGCATCCGTGCGGTGGACCCGGATGTGGTGCTGGTGTTCGTGACCAACATGGCCCAGTACGCCATCAAGGGGTACGAGGTGGACGCGCTGGATTATGTGCTCAAGCCGGTCAGCTATGGGGCGTTCTGCACCAAGCTCTCCCGGGCCATCCAGCGGGTGCAGCGCCGCAAGGGTGGGCAGGTGGCCCTGCAGCTTTCGGGCGGCGGGATGCAGTTGTTGGACACCGGCGATATCCTGTATCTGGAGACCCGCAACCGGATGCTCTACTACCACACCGCCACCCAGGAGTACGCGGTGCGGGGGAGCCTGGCCGGGGCTGAAAAGCAGTTGGCTGCCTACCACTTTGCCCGGTGCAACCAGTGCTATCTGGTCAACTTGCAGTATGTCCGGGGCGTGGAAAATGATTTTGTGCAGGTGGGGGACGCCCGCCTGGAGATCAGCCGTCGCCAGAAAGCTGCCTTTATGACGGCGGTGGCCTCCTATCTGGGAGGTGTGCTGTGATCGTTGTCGGCAGGCATGTGTTTTTTCGGGCGGTGCTGCGGTGGGGCGCGGCGCTGGCGTTCTGCTACCCGCTCAAGCACCGGGAACGGTTCTGGCTCCGGGCCGTGGAGCTGCTGCTGTCCCTGATGGCCCTGACCTGGCTGCTGGACCCCATGGCCCAGAGCAACTCGCTGGTGCAGCTGCAGATCTCCCTGCTGGGAATGTACGTCGGCTTTTTTATCCTGCTGGGTGCCATGATCTATGCCTGTGTGGAGATCGACAAAAAGAGTGCCCTCTACTGCGCGGTGTGGAGCCTGCTGACGGCCCAGACGGCTTACGAGGGCTGGAACCTCTTTGAGCTGCTCTGCGCGGTGAAAAGCCATCCGCTGAATATGAACAGTGTCCCGGTCAAGCTGCTGCAGGTGCTGACGGGGGTGGTGTTCTATGGAGTCATCTGCGGGACATTGGCCCGGAAGATCCCGGACAAAGGCGTGTACCACATCGGGCCCCGGCAGCTGGCCAGCGCGTTTTTTATGGGGATTATGTTCATGCTGCAGGCGGCGCTTTTAAGCAGTGCCCAGGCGCTGGACTGGCCCATGAGTGTTGTGGGCACCACCCTCATCGGGCAGCTTTACTTTTTGACGCTGCTCTATCTGCAGACGGAACTGTTCAAAAAATCCGACCTCCAAAAGGAGATGGAAACACTGAATCTGCTCTACGAGCGGCAGCGCCAGCAGTATCAGGTGGCGCGGCAGAACGTGAACATCATCAACAAGCGCTGCCACGAGCTGCGGGTGCAGATCGCGGCCCTGCGCAAGCTGGCCCCGGACGCGGTGCCGCGGGAGACGCTGGAGGAGGCGGAGAACGCCGCCCGCCTCTACGACGCCGGGGCGAACTCCGGCAACGAGGTGCTGGACGTGGTGCTCACCGAGAAGACCCTGCTCTGCCAGTCCCGGCGGGTGCAGCTCAATGCAGTGGCCAACGGCAGCTGCCTGCAGGGCTTTGAGCCCGGCGACCTGTACGCCCTGTTTGCCAACGCGCTGGACTACGCCATAGAGGGAGCCGTGCGGACGCCCGACCCGGCCCGGCGGAACATCGACCTGCTGGTCTGCGTGCGGCAGAGCTTTATCGTCATCAACGTCATCAGCCCGGCTCGGGAGCCGGAGGCTGCCGCGACCCGTACCGAGGCCTACGAGCTGAAAGTGCTCCGCCGCATCGTGCAGAAATACAGCGGCACCCTGACCACGGAAACGCAGAACGGCTTTTTTGCCATCAAGATCATTTTCCCGCTGAAGCAGGGGTAAACAAACGGAATACGGAACAAAACAGGCCGACAGGTGTTGGAATGCACCTGCCGGTCTTTTTGTTTTCACAACATTTGTTGGATACAACTGATTGTGAAAGTTGCACAATGATTTTGCTTTGGATTTGGAAGCAAAAAACCGAATATCCTCTCAAAACGACCACTTTTCGCAACCATCTTGCAAAAAATATTTGCTTTGATAAAATACTGACGAACGAAAACGAACGGAATGAATCCCGTGAAAATACGACCAAGTTTAAGGAGACGGCTTATGCGCAAAATTGTCCGACTGATGAAAAACTGGCAGTTCATCGGCCCGGAGGGGAACACCACTGCCGTGGACCTGCCCCACACCTGGAACGCCATCGACGGCCAGGACGGCGGCAACGATTACTGGCGGGGCACCTGCGTCTACCGCACCAGTTTTGCGGCTCCGGCCTTTGAGGAGGTCAGCCAGCAGGTGTGGCTCCAGTTCGAGGGCGTGAACGCCAGCGCAAAGGTCATTCTGAACGGCACCGAGGTCTGCGTGCACGACGGCGGCTATTCCACGTTCCGCGCCAACATCACCACCCTGCTGCGAGAGGAGAACATCCTGACCGTGGAGGTGGACAACACTGTCAACGACCATGTTTACCCCCAGAAAGCCGACTTCACGTTCTACGGCGGCATCTACCGTGACGTGAGCCTGCTGGTGGTCCATAAAGATCACATTGCACTGGGCCATTACGGCGACACCGGCGTGAAAGTGACGCCCACCCTGTGCAAAGATCACACCGCTGACATCCGGGTGGAGACCCGCCTCGAGGGCGAGGGTACCGTCCGCGTCACCCTGAATGACGCCGAGGGCAACACCGTGGCCGCCGCCGAGGGCAAAGACGTCACCATGACGCTGGCACACCCCCACCTGTGGGACGGCGTGAAAGACCCCTACCTCTACACCTGCGTGGTGGAGCTCGAGCAGGGCGGGGAAGTGGTGGACACCGTTTCCACCCGCGTGGGCGTCCGGAGCTTCCGGGTAGACCCCAAGAAAGGCTTCTTCCTCAATGGCCGCTCTTACCCGCTCCACGGCGTCTCCCGCCATCAGGACCGCAAGGGTCTGGGCAATGCCATCAGCCGGGAGATGCACGATGAGGATATGACTCTCATCCGGGAGCTGGGTGCCAACACCATCCGGCTGGCCCATTACCAGCACGACCAGTACTTCTACGACCTGTGCGATGAATACGGCATGGTGGTCTGGGCTGAGATCCCCTATATCTCCGAGCACCTGCCCAATGGCCGCCAGAACACCATCGACCAGATGGAAGAGCTGATCTACCAGAACTACAACCATCCCTGCATCGTCTGTTGGGGCGTCTCCAACGAGATCACCATTTCCACCAAGGATAAGGCCGACATGCTGGACAACCACCACATGCTCAACGACCTGTGCCACAAGATGGACCCCACCCGCCTGACCACGCTGGCCTGCTACGCCATGTGCGGCCCGTTCAACCCGGTGGCCCACATCACCGATCTGGTGAGCTGGAACCTCTACCTGGGCTGGTATGTGCCGGGGCTGTTCCTCAACGACCTGTGGCTCAACTTCTTCCATCTGGTGTATCCCAACCGGGCGCTGGGCTTCTCGGAGTACGGCGCGGAGGGAATGCCCAACCTCCACAGTGAGCACCCCCGCCGGGGCGACCACACCGAGGAGTATCAGGCAAAATACCACGAGTACATGCTCCGCTGCTTCGACCGTCACCCCTGGATGTGGTCCACCCACGTCTGGAACATGTTCGATTTTGCAGCCGACGCCCGTGACCAGGGCGGCGAGCCGGGCATGAACCATAAAGGTCTGGTCACGTTTGACCGGAAGACCAAGAAAGACAGCTTCTACCTCTATAAGGCATGGTGGAGCGATGAGGCGTTCGTCCACATCTGCTCCAAGCGGTTTACGGACCGCACCGCCAGCGAGATCGAAGTCAAGGTCTACTCCAACCAGAAGACCGTTGCCCTGTTTGCGGACGGCCAGAAGATCGCGGAGCAGACCGGCGAGCATGTCTTTCCGTTCAAAGTGCCGCTGAACGGCGAGGTCAAGCTGCAGGCTGTGGCAGGGGAGTGCATCGACACGGCATCGTTCCGTAAGGTGGACACCCCCAACCCCGGCTACAAGCTGGTCAAGACCAAGTCCAAGAGCGCCAACTGGGTGTAAGCCCGGGCGGATTCCCCAAGGCAAGCGCCGCCTTTCCCACAAAGCCGGCTATTGTATAAATAAAAAGGAGGAGAACCCATGAAGAACAAGAAATCCAAGGTGGGTTTATGGTCTGCTCTGACTGCCATCACCGCGGTCCTGACGATCGCGGCCATCGTTGGCAATATCATTGCAAACCAGTACGCCACCACCATCAACGTTGCTCTGAATGCATCGACCTATCAGATCATTCACGACAGCAGCAACACCGAGGATACCGAGTATTTCAAAAAAGGCTTTGCTTCCGATGAGGAGCGTGAGGCTTATGAGGCCGAGCTGTGCGCTCAGGTCGAGGCCGAGGGCGCAGCCCTGCTGAAGAACCAGAACGCTGCCCTGCCTCTGGCACAGGGCGCCAAGGTCAGCCTGTTCGGCCACGGTTCCGTGGACCTGATGTACGGCGGTACCGGTTCCGGCTCTGTCGATACCAGCAAGGCTCCCAACTTCAAGCAGGCTCTGGAGTCCCAGGGCATCTCCGTCAACGAGACCCTGTGGAACCTGTACAGCTCTGACTCCATGATGAGCAAGTACAGCCGCATGACCCCTGCTTCCATCTCCGATACCCTGGAGGCGAACACCCAGTATGCGGTCAACGAGGCGCCCTGGAGCGCTCTGTCCAGCGCTGAGAGCAGCTTTGCCGAGTACGGCGATGCCGCCATCGTGGTCCTCTCCCGTTCCGGCGGCGAGGGTGCTGACCTGCCCAGCGGTGAGAATGGCACCAACGACAGCTGGATCTCCGGCCAGGAGGGCGACGGCAACTATCTGGCTCTCTCCGCGGAGGAGCTGGAGTTGCTGCAGAACCTCAAGGCTCTGAAAGACAACGGCACCTTTCAGTCCATCATCGTCCTGCTCAACAGCTCCAACGCCATCGAGCTGGACTTCCTCAACCCCGAGATCTGCGGTGAGGATTACGGCATCGACGCTGCCATGTGGATCGGCGACGTGGGCCAGACCGGTATCAACGGTGTGGCACAGCTGCTGTCCGGCGCGGTGACCCCCTCCGGCTCTCTGGTCGATACCTACCTGTACGACAACATGGCAAACCCCACCATGTACAACTTCTACACCCAGGCTTACCCCAACGCGGCAGAGTACAACCTGCTGACCGAAGGTGCCGACGTGCAGGGCATGTACAGCGTCTACCAGGAGGGCATCTACCTGGGCTACCGTTACTTTGAGACCCGTTACGAGGACGTGGTCATGGGCACTGCGAACGCGGGCGACTATGACTGGGCCAAGACGGTTGCTTATCCGTTCGGCTACGGCGACAGCTATACCGATTTCACCTACAGCAACTTCAATGTCACCGAGTCTGACGATGCCTTTGACATCAGCCTGACCGTGACCAACTCCGGCAAGACCTATTCCGGCAAGGAGACCGTGCAGGTCTACTTCCAGTCTCCCTACACCGATTACGACAAGGCCAACGGCATTGAAAAGGCTGCAGTCGAGCTGGCTGGCTTCGCAAAGACCGATGTCCTGGCTCCCGGCGCTTCTGAGACCGTGAACATCACCGTCAAGAAGAGCGAGCTGCGCACCTACGATGCCAACAAGGCCAAGACCTACATCGTGGACGCTGGCGACTACTACTTCACCGTGGGCACCGACTCCCACAACGCCCTGAACAACATCCTGGCTGCCAAGGGCTACACCGTGGAGAACACCAACGGCCGCATGACCGCCGATGGCGATGCTTCTCTGGTTTACACCTGGAACAACCCCGCTCTGGATACCACCACTTACGCTGTCAGCGCCAACGGCACTGCCATCACCAATCTGTTTGATGAGTCCGACCCCAACAAGAGCAGCGACGCTCCCGGCTCCGTGACCTGGATGAGCCGCTCTGACTGGACCGGCACCATCCCCACCGCTCCCGCACAGCTCACTGCCAACGAGACTCTGGCTGCTGACCTGGCATTCACCCAGTACGACGGCAGCCTGGCCGACAGCGTCGAGATGCCCACTCTGGGTGCCAAGAACGGTCTGACCCTGGCTTCCATGATCGGCAAGGACTTTGATGATCCCGAGTGGAATACCCTGCTGGATCAGCTGACCTATGACGAGATGGTCAACACCATCACCCTGGGCTTCCACAACACGGCCGCTGCCGCCTCCATCGGCAAGACGGCTACCAAGGACGAGAACGGTCCCCAGGGCCTGACTGCTGCCCTGACCGGCGGCGCGTCCGCCATGTGCTACACCTCTGAGGATGTCATGGCTGCTACTTTCAATGTGGACCTCATCAACGATGTGGGCCGCTGCATTGGCGAGGACTGCCTGGCCATGGGTTACTCCGGCCTGTACGGCCCCGGCATCAACATGCACCGCACCGCTTACTCCGGCCGTAACTTCGAGTATTACGCGGAGGATCCGTTCATTGCTGGCACCATCTGCGCTGCCGAGGTGCAGGGCATCCAGTCCAAGGGCGTGTACGTCTACCTGAAGCACGTTGCCCTGAACGACTCCGAGACCAGCCGCCGCGGCGTCAACACCTGGCTGAACGAGCAGACCGCCCGTGAGATCTATCTGGAAGTGGCCGATAAGGCCATCACCGATGGCGGCGCGTGGGATGTCATGACCGGCTTCAACCGCTGGGGCGCTACCTGGTGCGGCGCAAACCAGAACCTGCTGACCGGCTTCCTGCGTGAGGAGCTGGGGATGCGCGGCATGTGCATCACCGACTTCTCTGGTTCCAGCCAGTACATGGACCTGGTGGACGGCCTGATCGCCGGTTCCGATATCTGGGACAGCCCCATGCCCAAGATCCACACCACCAAGGCTGCCAACTATGAGAACGACGCTTACATTGTGACCCAGATGCGCAACGCAATGCATCACATCCTGTACACCGTCGTTAACTCTAACGCCATGAACGGCTGGGCATCCACTGATACCCTGAAGACCGTTACCCCCTGGTGGCAGACCGCGATCTATGCACTGATCGCTGTGCTGGCTGTGCTGACCGTGCTCTGCGCATGGCAGCTCAGCAAGGCCCTCAAAGCCAAAAAGAGCGCTGTGAACACCGCTCCCGCGGCGGACCAGCAGTAAGCTCCAAGCAGATTCTTTCCTCTTCTTCTCATTTTCCCAAGGATCCCCCGCAAGAAACCCAAGGCAGCCTGTCCCCCCAACAAAAGGCGGGCAGGCTGCCGCTTTTTTAGAAAAAAGGAGACACCGCAAATGGGTGAACAAACCGCAAAGGCGCCGGGCCTGAACCGCGCCAAAACCTACCAGCTGGTGCTGTTTCCGCTGAACAACGGCGCGACCAACGTGTACTATGTGCTGGTGCTTTCCTACATCGCTACTTTCGGCAGCAAGGTGCTGGCCCTCTCCATGCTCTTTGCCTCGGTCATGGTCACGGGGATGCGCCTGTTCGACGCCATCACCGACCCCATCATCGGCGCGCTGATGGACCGCACCAATGGCAAATTCGGCAAGTTCCGGCCGTTCATGGTCATTGGCAACCTCATCATGGCAGCCAGCATCCTGGCGCTGTACTGCCTGACCCCCCTCATCCCGGCCAGCGCCATGGCTCTGCGCTACGCGGCGTTTGTGGCTCTGTACGCGGTCTGGGTCATCGGCTATACGTTCCAGACCAGCTGCACCCGCTCTGGCCAGACCGTGTTGACCAACGACCCCAAGCAGCGCCCCCTGTTTACCATCTTCAACACGGTGGGCAGCCTGCTGGGCATGGGTGCCATGCAGTTCTTTGCCCCCATCCTGGCCAAGAACTATGAGGGCGGCTACGCTTCCGCCGGGTTCTTCCGCACCCTGGCTCCCGTGGGCATCGTCATCTCCATTCTGCTCACCCTGCTGGCCGTTATCGGCATCTGGGAGAAGGATCAGCCCAAGTACTTCGGCATCGGCGGCGAGAAGACCGAGAAAGTCAAAGTCTCCGAGTATATCCAGATCATCAAGAACAATAACCCCATGCAGCGGCTGATGGTGGCCGGTGCTGGCTGCAAGCTGGCACTTTCCATCGCCACCAACACCACCGTGCTCTGTATGCTGTACGGCTGCATGATGGGCAATTACGACGGCCTCTACCTGCCCATGATGGTGCTAGGCTATGTGTTCAGCGTGCCCTTCTTCCTGCTCACCGTCCGCACCAGCCAGAAGCAGGGCCAGAAAGCCAGCCTGATGAAGTATGTCTCCGTGGCGTTCCTCTGCTATATCGGCGTGCTGGTGCTGCTGCTGCTCTGGGGCAAGAGCGATGCGTTCACCCTGTCCATCATGGGCGAGAACGGCCTGTCCATCAATCTGTACACCATCCTGTTCATCGCGTTCTTCGGCATCGGCTATGGCGCTTACTACGCAACGGCTGATATGCCCATCCCCATGGTGGCCGACTGCTCCGACTACGAGACCTACCGCTCCGGCAACTACATCCCGGGCATCATGGGCACCCTGTTCAGCCTGGTGGACAAGCTGGTCTCCAGCCTGTCCGCTACCGTTGTGGGTGTTGCAGTCAGCTTCATCGGCCTCGAAAGCCTGCCCACCCAGTACGACCCCTACACCCCCGGCATGAACCGGGTGGTCATCGTGCTGTTCTGCATCATCCCCATGGTGGCATGGGCTGCCACCCTCATCGCCATGAAAGGCTACAGCCTGACCGGCGAGAAGATGAAAGAGATCCAGGCTGTCAACGCCTGCCGCCGCGACGCCGTGGCCAACGGTATGAAGCTGGAGGACGCCATGACCAAGTGGCAGACCCTCGACCAGCTGCCAGCCGAGTACCGCAGCTGAGGGCTGACCCCTTGATCCCATAAAACCAGAAAGGCACCGCGCTCTGCTTCCCGGAAACGGGGAGGGGCGCGGTGCTTTTTGGTTCAGCTTGCACTTTGCCCGCAAAAACACTATACTAAAGAAAATGCGAAACGGACAAAACAGCGGGGAGGGGAGAAGATGGCAGAGCAACGGGTGCGGGGACTTTCGCTGCGGCGGAAAGTGACCGGCTGGCTGGGGGCGATTCTGGCCGTGACGCTGGTGTCCATCGGGATGGCTACCGCTGTGGGGCGGTGGACCAGCACCGCCTTTGACGCGATGCTGGCCGATAACAGCGCCTGTTACACCGTGCAGGATGCGCTGGCGGCGGAGACCAAGGCGTTCTCCCGGATGGTGCGGGAGCCCTCGCAGGAGAACACGGAGGAGTATCAGACGGCCTGCGAGATCACCGAAGCCAGCCTGGCGGAGCTGCCCTTTGATTATGAAAAGATCGGCGAGGAGCGCTACGCCCGCACCTGGAACCTGCTGCAGGGCTATGCGGGCTACCAGCAGTACCGGGATGCCTTTTTGCAGATGGCCCCGGCGGCGGAGACCTATGTGGACCAGATGTACCGGGTGATGGAATTGCAGGATTACCTCTCCGAGTACGCCCTCCGGCTGACGCAGGCCACGTTGGAGCAGGAGAACGCCGCTTACAGTGCACAGGCCGACCAGCTGGAGCAGCTGCCCTGGGTGTATCTGGGGCTGTTCCTTATGGCGCTGGCATTGATGCTGGTGCTGCTGGATATGCTGTCCCGGGCCGTGGTGCGGCCCCTGCTGGCGCTGGCGCGGGCTTCCCGCAGCATTGCGGACAACGATTTTTCCGGGCAGGATCTGCCGGTCCACAGCCAGGATGAGGTGGGGCGGCTGACCGGGACGTTCAACCAGATGAAGCACGCCATGCAGGAGCATCTGGCTACCCTGAACGCCCTCCACCGGGAGGAAGTGCGGAATCTGGCCCTGGAAAAAGACCTGGATCACACCCGAATGGAGATGCTCAAGAGCCAGGTGAACCCGCATTTCCTCTTCAATACCCTGAACATGATCTCCTGCATGGCCCGGCTGGAAGACGCCGAGACCACCGACAAGATGATCGTCAGCCTGGGCAGCCTGTTCCGGCACAACCTGCGCACCAAGCAGCAGGAGGTGACGCTGGAAGAGGAGCTGGACGGGCTGGAAGATTACATCTACCTCCAGCAGATGCGGTTTGATGGACGCATTACCGTGGAAAAGCAGATCCTGGTAGACCCGGCGCGGGCGCGGCTGCCGTCGTTTACATTGCAGCCCGTCATTGAGAACGCGTTCTCCCACGGGCTGAAAGCCTGCGAGGAGGGCGGGCGCATCCTGCTGCGGGTCTGGCGGCAGGGGAGAATGCTGTACGTTACCGTGGCCGACAACGGCAAAGGAATGACGGAAGAGGAACTTGCCGCTCTGAGCGAAAAAATGCGGCAGAGCGAACAGACCGGAAAGAGCATCGGACTGGGAAATATCTTCCGGCGGGTGTCCATGCTCTACCCGGATACCGGAAAAATGCAGGTGTTCAGCCGGGCGGGGCATGGCACCGTCATCCGGTTTGAGATCCCTCAGGGAGAAGAGGAGGAACGAGCATGAAGTGCAAGCTTCTGGTGGCGGAGGATGAGCTGATCGAGCGGAAAGTCCTCTGCAAGACGCTGCAAAAGTATCTGGGCGACCTGATTGTCCTGTACGAGGCCCGCAACGGGCGGGAGGCGCTGGAGCTGTTTGCCCGGGAGGCCCCGCAGGTGGTCATCCTGGACATTGAGATGCCCGGCTACACCGGGCTGGAAGTGGCCCGCAAGATCCGGGAGACGGACAAGAACTGCGGCATCCTCTTCCTGACCGGATATGATAAATTTGCTTACGCCAAGCAGGCCATTGCGGTGCGGGCGCTGGACTACCTGCTCAAGCCCTATAAGGAGCAGGAGCTGGTGTTTGCGGTAGAGGACGCCATCCGGCAGGTGTCGGCCCGGAGCACGCCGCTGCCGCCCCGGGCACAGCCTACGGCCCCGGCTGCCCCGCTCCACACCGAGGAAGAGGACGAGGATGTCCGCACCTCCATCATCCGGGCGGAGATGCTCTCGTTTATTGAAGCCCACTACCGGGAGGATATCTCGATGCAGGACGCGGCAACAGCCCTGCGCTACTCGGATGCCTATTTCTGCAAGAGGTTCAAGCAGTGCTTCAAGGTCAACTTTTCGGCCTACCTCAACGAGTACCGGGTGGGGAAAGCACGGCAGCTGGTGCTGGACCCCCGCCTCAGCCTGAAAGACGTGAGCACCGCCTGCGGCTATGCCGATGCCAACTATTTTACCCGGGTGTTCAAGCGGATCACCGGCAAGACCCCCTCGGAATACCGGCTAGAAAATTTAAACAACTAAAGTGTGGCAAAGAACCGGAAGCGCGTCTGATTTGGACGTGTTTCCGGTTCTTTTTTGCCAGTTTCTTTCTCCTTGGAGACGAAAAAATTGTACTTGGATACAAGAATGACAAAATAGTCCTGCGGTTCACAAAAAATTCCCGTTTCGCGGCAAAGAACCCTTTGTTACAATAAATTTACAAACCGTGAATCGAAAAAGGGAGGACACAACGCATGAAGAGAAGAAGATTCCTGTCGCTGATGGGCACGGCTGCATTGGCAAGCGGCCTGCTGCTGACCGGATGCGGTGGGGGAGAGGCTGCGGATGACCGCCGGATCATCCGCATTGGCCATGTGCAGTCGGCCAACCACCCCGACCACCTGGGCCTGACCGCGTTTGCGGATTTTATCAATGAGAAACTGGGGGACAAGTACCGCGTGGAGGTTTACCCCAGCGAGCTGCTGGGCAGCCAGACCGAGATGGTGCAGCTGACCCAGACGGGCGCCATCGACTTTGTGGTGGCCTCCAACGCCATCATGGAGACGTTCAGCTCCCAGTACCAGATCTTCAACCTGCCGTATCTGTTCTCCAGCGAGGAGGCTTACCACGCCGCCATGGAGGACAATGAGGTCACCGACCCGATCTTCCTGACCACCCAGAAAGCGGGTCTGGAGACCGTTACCTGGCTGGACGCGGGCACCCGCAACTTCTACACCGTCAAGACCCCCGTCAACCAGCCCTCTGACCTGAAAGGCCTCAAAATTCGCGTCCAGCAGTCTCCCACCAATGTGGAGATGATGCGTTTGCTGGGCGGTACCGCCACCCCCATGGGCTTTGGTGATGTGTACACCGCCCTGCAGGCCGGCATTCTGGACGGCGCGGAGAACAACGAGCTGGCCCTGACCGACAACGGCCACGGCGATATCTGCAAGTATTACTCCTACGACATGCACCAGATGGTCCCCGACCTGCTGGTGGCGAACTACGAGTTCCTCTCCAACCTCTCGCCCGACGAGCGGGCCATCTTTGAGGAGGGCTTCCAGCTCATCAATCAGGTGGAGCGGGATGCCTGGGCCGCTGCCGTGGAAGAGGCGAAGAACAAGGCCGAGAACGAGCAGCACGTCAACTTCCTCTACCCGGACACCGCCCCGTTCCAGGAGGCCATGGCACCCCTGCACACCTCGGTGCTGGCTGCCAACCCCGAGCTGCAGTCGATCTATGACCGCATTCAGGAATACAACGCCGAATACGCGTCCGCAAACTAAGGAGAGGCCAATATGGAAAAATTTCGTACCGCGCTGAACAAGGCGCTTGAGCTTCTGGCTGGCCTGAGCATGGCGGTCATGGTCATCCTGACCACCTATCAGGTCATTGCCCGTTATATCTTCAACTCTCCCTCCACCTGGTCGGAGGAGCTGGTCGGCTATCTGTTCGGCTGGAGCACCCTGTTTGGTGCCACCATCGTTTCCGGTGAGCGCGGCCACATGAACATCCCCATTCTGGTGGACCGGATGAACCCCGGGATGCGCAAGGCGTTCCACATCCTGTGGGAGGTCGTGGCGTTCCTCTTCTCCGCCACCATCCTCGTCTTCGGCGGCTTCCAGGTCTCCAAACTGGCCATGGGCCAGCAGACCTCCTCGCTGGGCGTGGCAGTCGGCGTATTCTACTGGGTCATGCCCATCTGCGGCGTGGTAATCCTGCTGTATTCCATCCTGAACATTATCGGCATTGCCAACGGCACCATCTCGCTGGAGGTCGCCGATGAGGCTTCCGAGGCCATCGCCAAGGTCGAGGCCGAGAAAGCCGCTGCAAACGAAAAGAAGGAGGGCTAAACCGTGGCAATTCAAGCATTGTTGGTCATTCTGGCAGTCCTGCTGGCGCTGCTGTTCCTGGGCGTGCCCATCTCGTACGCCATCGCCGTTTCTTCTCTGACGGCCATCCTCTCGTCCATTGACCTGAACGTTGCCGTGCTGACGGCTGCCCAGCGCACGTTCGTGGGCATGAGCAAGTTCAGCCTGACGGCCATCCCGTTCTTCATCCTGGCGGGCAACATCATGAACCAGGGCGGCATTGCAAAGCGCCTGGTGGATTTCGTCATGTCCATCCTGGGCAAGCTGCCCGGCGCGCTGCTCATCACCAACATCGGCACCAACGCCCTGTTCGGTGCCATCTCCGGTTCCGCTTCCGCCGCCGCTGCTGCCGTTGGCTCCATGATCCGCGACGGTGCCGAGGAGCAGGGCTATGACCCGGCTGTCACCGCTGCTACCAACGCAGCCTCCTCCTGCTCCGGCCTGCTGATCCCTCCCTCCAACGCCCTGATCACTTACTCGCTGGCTTCCGGCGGTACCTCCGTGGCTGCCCTGTTCATGGCCGGTTATGTCCCCGGCATCATCTGGGCTCTGGCCTGTGCCGTGGTCGGTGTCATCCTGGCCAAGAAGCTGGGCTATAAGGGCACCCCCGGCAAGTTCGATTGGAAGAACCTCGGCGTCTGCACCCTGCGCGCTCTGCCCTCCCTCTCCCTGATCATCGTGGTCATCGGCGGCATCGTGGGCGGCGTCTTCTCCGCCACCGAGGGCTCTGCCATCGCCGTGGTCTACGCCCTCATCCTGGCATTCTGCTACCGCTCCATCAACCTCAAGAGCCTGTGGAAGATCATTGTGGACTCTGCCAAGATGTCCGGTATGGTCGTCTTCCTGGTTGGCGTGTCCAACATTCTGGGCTGGGTCATGGCGTTCCTGCAGATCCCCGATGCCGTGGCGGCGCTGCTGCTGGGCCTGACCAACAACAAGTACATCATCCTCCTGATCATGAACGTCATCCTGCTGGTGTCCGGCACTTTCATGGATGTTACCCCGGCGATCCTGATCTTCACCCCGCTGTTCCTGCCCATCTGCCAGAGCTTTGGCATGAGCACCATCCACTTTGGTATGATCCTCGTGTACAACCTCTGCATCGGCAACATCACGCCCCCTGTCGGCAACGCGCTGTTCGTCGGCATCAAGGTGGGCCGTACCAGCCTGGAAAAGATCCTGCCTTACATGCTTATGTACTATGTCGCCATCATCGGCGGCTTGCTGCTGGTCACTTACATCCCGGCAGTGTCCATGGCCCTGCCTCAGCTGACGGGCCTGGTGTAATGAGCGCATAACGGAACCATCTACTTTCTTCTCCTGAAAAGGCGGCACTTCTGCAATCGAGTGCCGCCTTTTCCTTTTGTGTGCCGGAAAAATTTTTGCCTGCCGGCCCGGGAAGCTGCAATTTTTCAGTGTGATGAACCGTATTTCAGAAAAAGGAACCAATTTCCAGTTGAAAGAAATGCGGTCCATTGCGAATAAGGAGGCTGCCGATATGAAACTAGCTGCTGATTACCGTGCTCTTGCCCGGGATGCCCTGCGTGGAAGATGGAAAACAGCGGTGCTGGCCGGGTTGCTCGCCAGTGCGCTGGGTGCCAATATTGTAAACGCAACCGAGAACATTACATCCAACGCGAACCGTGCCAACCAGAATTCCAACATCACGCCCGGCGGTTCCCTTGAGTTGTTTTCACAGGCCAACGGCGGCAGGCTGCTGGCAGTGCTGGTGGTCTGCATCGTGGTCTGGACCCTCTTCACCCTCGTGGTGGGCGGTGCCGTGCGGCTGGGATATGCCCGGTTCAACTTGAATCTGGCGGACGGAAAAGCGGCCGCTGTTTCGGACCTGTTTTCCCAGAAAGGCCGCCTGTGGGATGGCTTCTGCCTGAAATTTTTGCAGGGGCTGTATGTGGCACTGTGGTCATTGCTGCTGGTGATCCCCGGCATTGTAAAATCCTACAGCTATGCAATGGCTCCGTACATCATGACACCCTGCCCTGACGGCCAACGAGGCCATTACGGAATCGCGGCGGATCATGGACGGCAACAAATGGCGGCTGTTCTGCCTGGATTTCAGCTTCATCGGCTGGGAACTGCTCTGTGTCCTCCCGATGCTGGCCGTGTTTTCGTGGGTCGTGGCAGCTTTCTCCGATGCAGCGGCCATGGGGGTCGCCCTGGTGACGCTGCTGGCAGTTCCGTTGAGCGCGGGCTTTTTTGTAGTGCGCCCCTATGAGGAAGCCGCATGGGCGGTTTTCTACCGGGACATCACAGCGGCCGAGGCAGAAACCGAATGACCCGAACCGGAACGCAAAAGGAGTACGAAAGACGGAATGAAAAACACTGCGATCTATCATCTCCCGGGGCTGTTTGAGTTTTACGAGCTGTACCGCCGGTTCCTGCCGCTGCTCCGGACACACCGGGAGTATTTTTACGATTGGTGCGAGATCGGTTCCATCTACGGTGCCCCGGAAAACTGCCTCTGGGGCGGGGGACGCTTTTCCTGCGGGGAGTGTGATCCCCAGGCGATGATGGCCCTGCTGCGGGAATACGGCATCTCGGCCCGGCTGACATTCAGCAACTCGCTGCTGCGGGAGGAGCATCTGGCGGACGAGCGCTGCAACGCGCTTTGCAGGCTGCTGGCAGAAAGCGGCGGCCCGCAGAACGGCGTCATCGTCCATTCCGACCTGCTGGCGGGCTACCTGAAAGAGCACTACCCGCAGCTTTATCTCGTCTCTTCCACCACCAAAGTTCTCACGGAGTTTGAAGCGTTCCGGCAGGAGACGGCCCGGGAGGATTTTGCCTATGTGGTGCCGGATTTCCGGCTCAATAAGGCCTTTGCCCAGCTGGAAACGCTTGCCCGGGCGGAAAAAGACAAGGTGGAATTCCTCTGCAACGAGTGCTGCTGGACGGGCTGCAGGGACCGCAAGCGCTGTTATGAGGTGGTCAGCCGCCAGAACCTTGGGGAAGACTGCCCGGATCACCGCTGTGCCGCGCCCGATGCGGCGCAGGGATACCGCTTTTCCAAAGCCATGCGGAGCCCGGCGTTCATCGGGGTGGAGGATATCAAGGAAACCTATCTGCCCATGGGCTTTTCCAATTTCAAGATCGAGGGGCGGGGCCTGGGCAGCGCGCTGGTGCTGGAATTTTTGCTCTACTATCTGGTCAAGCCGGAGCACCAGCTGGAAGTCCGGGAAGAAATTTATCTCGACAACATGCTGGACTTGTTTTGACCGCCTGCGTGCAGGGTTGAAGCCTGGAGCCGGTTTGCGTATAATGGATAGGGAACCGGGGACAGCTGTCCCCCAAATGAGAACATCAGGAGGGAAATCAAGATGGAATTTACACAGGTCGTGGAAAACCGCTATTCCTGCAAAAACTTCAGTGGCCGTAAGGTGGAGGCGGAAAAGCTGCAGGCCATTCTGGAAGCAGGCCGGGTGGCCCCCACTGCGAAAAATTTACAGGAGCAGCGGGTCTATGTCGTCCAGTCCGAAGAGGGGCTGAAAAAGATCGACGCTGTAACGCCCTGCCGCTATGGCGCTCCCACCTGCCTGGTGGTGGCCTTTGATAAAAACCATGTGTTTACTTACCCCGGCGAGAAGCGGGATTCCGGCGTGGAGGATGCCTCTATTGTAGCCACGCACATGATGCTGGCCGCCGCCAACGCAGGAGTGGACAGCTGCTGGCTGAACTTCTTTGACCCGGACAAGGCAGCCAAAGAGCTGGGCCTGCCGGAAAATGAGGAAGTGCTGATGATCTTGGACCTGGGCTATGCAGCCGAGGGCGCTGGCCCACTGCCCAACCACGCCTCCCGCAAGCCTCTGGAGGAAACAGTGGTCTACTGCTGAGGAAGACTGCCCGGAACAAACCGACCGGTCTGATTTGAAATTCAGCGTTTTGTATCTGGAATCACGGCCTTTATCGTGCTATGATAGAGGCCGTGATTTTTATTTTAAGATGAGGTGGAAAGAACCTATGAACTCAAAATCTCTGCCGCTGTTCCGCGGCGAACTGGCACTGTGCATTGCCGTGCTGATGAACAGCTTTGGCGTGGTGCTGATGCTCTATTCCGGGGCGGGCATTTCGGCTATTTCCAGTGTGCCCTTTGCCTTTTCCGAGGTGTGGCCCGTGCTCACGCTGGGCACCTGGACCTACCTGTTCCAGGGGTGCCTGGTGCTCAGCCTGATGCTGCTGCGCAAAAAGTTTGTGCCCAGCTACCTGTTCAGCTTTGTGGTGGGCTTTGTATTCGGCAAGCTGCTGGATGTGCATGAGGCCTGGATCAACGTCCTGCCCTACAACATTCCCATGCGGGTGGTGTATTTTGTGGTGAGCTACTGCCTGATCAGCCTGGGCATTGCTCTCTCCAACCGCTGCAAGCTGCCCATCGTCCCCACGGACCTGTTTCCCCGGGAGCTGGCCGATATTACGGGCATTCCGTACCCCAAAATCAAAATTGGCTTCGATGTCATCTGTCTGGCAGTGACGGCAGGCCTGACGCTGGGTTTCCTCCACCATCTGGAGGGACTTGGCATCGGCACCATTGCGGCGGCGTTTACCATGGGCAAGGCCATTGGCTTTGCGGGTGATGTGCTGGATAAGCACTTCCGCTTTGGAACGTACAAGACGCTGAAAAAAGAAAGCTGCTGATCCAGCCCAACGCCAGCCTGACGAAGATCGGTCTGGCGGCCCCCATCTCCACGGCGGTGGGCGTGGTGCTGAACATCGGCTTCTTCCTCTATCTCAACAAGAAGCTCCAGAACAAACCGGAACAGGAAAATAAAAAGCAAAAAGTCAGGCTCTCCATTTTACCGGAGAGCCTGACTTTTTCTGTTACACAGGGGAATGCGGGATATCTTGAAGAGAAAAGAATCTTCTGGATAAAATCAGGTCTTGGAAGTATCGATAGCCACCGAGATGGCGATGTAAGTCTGGCCGTCAACCGTCCGGACTACCACACCGACATCGCTCCATTTGTCCATATAGTGGCTGTTGATGTTGGTGTCGGTTTTGATAAGTTTTGCGAGGTCCGTATTTTTGTAATCACACTTGGCAATGAATGTGTAACCGAATTTGCCATTTTTTAAATCAGTATGGGATTTGAATGTAAAAGAAGAACTGAGCTGGCCCCATTTTCCACTGATGGCAGCATCCAGGTCCTGATTGGCTATTTTGCGGAGCTCGCTGCTGTTTTGCAGTTTGACGGAACTGACGGGACGGTTCTGATTGATGGCGGTCATCACGGCAGCTTCCGCCTGTGCATCTGCGGAGGTAGAGCCACCGCCGCCGCAGGCTGTCAGCAGGGACAAGGCGAGAACGCCCACGAGAAGAAGAGCGGCCAGTTTTTTCAGGTGTTTCATCGTAAATGCCTCCTGTTGTTTTCAGAATTTTTGTTGTCATTTTTGGGGTGCAGGAATGATCATCGGCACGTCCAGATCAGGTGCCGTTCTGGCTTTATTGTATCGGACCGCATGGGATTCTGTCAATTGCGAAATTGTATGAAAATCAAAAAGAAATTTCGTTAAAATCAATGAAGATACGATCATTCTATGAACAATTTGTGAAGAATAGACCGGGCTTCGCAAAGAATCTTTGCTTGGAATAAACTGGACCTCCGGCAATCTCGCCGGAGGTCTTTTCATCGCATCATAAAAATTTACAGCGCGGTCTGTGCGGTCTTGACAAGGTATTCCATGGCCTGCACGGGGTACTGCCCGGCGGCGGTCTCGCCCGTCAGCATCAGGCTTGCGGCCCCGTCCAGTACGGCATTGTAGATGTCGCTGACCTCGGCGCGGGTGGGGACCGCCCGGGTCTGCATACTGTCCAGCATCTGGGTCACGACCATAAAAGGCACGCCCGCTGCCCGGCAGAGGGAGGCCAGCTGCTTCTGGCAGCGGGGCAGCTCCCACAGGGGCATGGCGTTGCCCAGATCGCCCCGGGCGATAACGACCTGATCCACCAGCGGCAGAAACTCCGGCAAAGTACGGACACCGGCAAGGTTCTCAATTTTGGCAAAGATCTGGATCTGCCCGGCGTGGGCATCTTCCAGCGCGGCCCGCAGGGTGCGGATGTCTTCGGCGTTCCGCACAAAGGGGAGCATGACACCTGTGACACCGCAGTCGGCGGCGACGCGCAGGTTCTGCAGGTCTTCATCGGTCAGGGTAGGGGAGGGAACCTCCACGCCCGGCACCGCGATGCTCTTCCGGCTCTGGAGCAGGCCGCCCCGCAGTACGGTGCAGTGGAGAGCAGTGTCCACAGCGTTCACCCGCAAAAGCAGCTTGCCGTCGTCCAGCAGCAGCTTCTGCCCCGGGGTTATGGCGTCCAAAAGGCAGGCCGGGCAGGGAATGCCGCCCGTACCCAGAAACACCTGCTGCCCCTCGGAGAGCGTCAGCGGGGACGCCAGCCGCCCGATGCGCAGCTCCGGGCCCTGTAAGTCGATCAGGAGGGTGCGGACGCCTGCTTTCTGGATGAGCTCCAGCCAGTCGGCGTGCTCGGCCAGTGAGCCGTGAGAAAGGTTCATCCGGAGGCCGGTCATTCCGGCGCGGACCATCTGCTGTAACGTGGAAAGCTCCGCACAGGCCGGGCCGATGGTTCCATAAAAATCCATAATAATGCTCTTCTTTCTGTGTTATTTTGCGGGGTTGTGGCCCGTGAGCAGGGCATGCAGCTTGCGGCTGAGATCGGCCAGGCACCAGGCAATGGCCATGCCGCCTGCAATGCCGAATGCGGCTAAAAAGGTCTGCTCGCCATAGTGCTCCGCGGCCAGCAGATTGCTGGAGACCACTGCGTTCATGCAGTAATACAGGGTGCTTCCGGGGATGAGGGGGACTGCCGCCGTGATGAAAAACGGGGTAGAGGGGGCGTTGTACCACCGGGCCATAAACTCGGCGTAGAGGGCCGCGCAGACACCGCCCACAAGGTTGGCCAGGAACGTGCCGCGTACCGCGGGCGCGGCCAGCAGATAGGCCAGCCAGGCCAGCAGCCCGCCCACGCCTGCCGCAGGCAGGTAACGGCGGTTGAGGTGGAACAGCAGCCCGAACCCGATGGAGCCCAATGCCCCGCTGAGGAGCTGGATGATCGTCTGCATCATGCGGCACCTCCCATCAGCCAGATGGCTGCCATCATGCCAAGCGCCAGCATGGCCGCCAGCAGAACGGCCTCCACCAGCCGGAGCGAGCCTGAGATGATATCACCCAGCAGGATATCCCGGATGGCGTTGGTAAACGGAATGCCGGGCACCAGCAGCATGATGACGCCGATGAGCACCATGTCCGCATGGAGCAGTGGGCAGACCCGGCAGCACAGCAGGGCAGCCATGCCGCTGAGAAACGACGCAATGAACTGGAACGCTACACCGTTCAGGCAGAACGGGGCAAGCCACCGCTCCATCCAGCAGATGAACACTGCAACCCCGCCCGCCAGCACGCCGTCCCACAGGCTCCCGCCAAAAAAGACCGCAAAGCTGGCCGCCGCCAGCACGCTTCCCGCCAGATGGAGCCGGGGCTCCCCGGGCTGTGCCAGAATGGTACTGAGCTGCTGCTGGAACTCCTCCACCGGAGGCTTTTCGGCGCAGATGCGGCGGCTCAGGGCATTGAGCTGTTCCAGCTCCAGCAAGTCGTTGCCGGTGCTCTTGCGCAGGCGGCGGGTCTGGGTCTGGGGCGGCAGGTCCGGCATGGTCAGCGTGACCACGATGCTGGATGTGATGACAAAGATATTGACCTCCTCAGCCCCGTATGCCGCCGCAATGCGGTTGAGGGTGTCCTCCACCCGAAACACTTCGGCCCCGCTGTTCTGCAGCGCTTCCCCCATTTTGATGAGGACGCAGAGAAACTGACTGACCTCTGCTTCGCTCATAAGAACCACCCCTCTCTGTGGGCAGGGGAGCGCCCCGCCCTGTACCTCTCTATCATAGCACAGAACGGCCCAAAAGGGAAACTCTGCGGCAAAAAGTGCACAGCAGAACAAACCTTGCAAAAAACTTTGCAAAAACAGTTGACAATCCCATCCTCACCTGCTATAATTATTAGCGTCGTCACGGACGACAACAAACATCTGGGGGTTTAGCTCAGCTGGGAGAGCGCTTGCATGGCATGCAAGAGGTCACCGGTTCGATCCCGGTAATCTCCATATAAAAAGCACTGTACTTCGTAGGAGGTATGGTGCTTTTCTTTTTGCTGATGCCGCTGCAGCCGTTGATTTTTTGATGCCAAAAAAGACACCCTCGCTTTTGATAGGAATTTCATATAGAAATGTCCATATCTCAATGCGAAGGTGTCTTAATAACGAGGGTCATCTCATCACGGCTACGATCTCTTTTATGATGTTTAGCAGCTGATGAAATTGTTCTGGGGAAAGATCACGGGTAATCTGAGAGAAATACTGCAATGCGGCAGTATTCATATCAACCGTTGCGCTTTTTTGCGGGCAATCATCAGATGCCACGGAACGTAAAGGTGAACTCCACAGGCTTGG
>ERZ809074.1411-NODE-1411-length-31457-cov-10.363798_pt1 | contig 31457 bp, 31 predicted proteins | sample MGYA00520795_ERZ809074 | MGnify/ENA primary metagenome ERZ809074 (study PRJEB31570, sample SAMEA3212989) | Homo sapiens | biome: human-gut; feature: human gut; material: fecal | place: Sweden | collected 2011 ...
TGAGCCTGTTTATAAAAAATTTTACTCTCATTAGAAATAATAAAAAGGGATTTTTTATCTTTCGATAAGACTGTTTTAAGTTCAGGATATGTTCGCTTTAAATGGTATAGGCGAAAAATACCGGCTATGAACCAGATCACCGCAACCCCAACAATACTATTGGATAAAAAATCACCTTTTATTATTTCTAATGAGAGTAAAATTTTTTTTATATACAGGCTCACCAAGATACAGCACATCCCAAAAAGAAAAACTCTCCATGTTTTTATTGATTTATCCATAATAATGACCTCCTTATCCGGGGGCATTCATCTTAACGGGGCTTTGTTAATTATATTTTTCCTCTGTCTCATTCAGGGACTGATAAAACTGTTCCAGTTCAGAATCAATCGATTCATCCATGACATATTTCTGCCTGTTCACTGTGATGTTTTCCCCGCAAAAAATAATATCCTATTGATATGTTTCCGTTGTTATAATGGCTCTTTTGCTCCAGCCAGATGAGTTGATGATTGAAAATACAGGTTTCTTTTTTCTTTCATTAAACAGACTCGTAAATTCTTCGATCTCCTGCCGGTCTGTTATTCTCTTTTTATAAGGTGGGGATACGAGTATGATCTCGGTGACTTTTTCTGCGTTTAAATCATCAAGCTTAGTTATTTTTCCAACAAAAACTACTATGCCTATGATGATCAGAACAAAAATGATATATCTTATTTTAATTTTCTTCTTGCTCATACTGCCTCCTCTCCGGGGGGCAGTCCACTTTGCGCTTTTCTCTTATTTAAATTATATTTCAATTGCTGTTTTTTTCAATATACTTCCGTATATCTTCATAATTTGTAATATATTATTTATATTTTAGTTAATTATCTGTAATTTTATGTTCTATATGCAACATCACTGCCCATTTTCCGATTCACCGATACCTTTCCTTTCAATCTCTTCAAGCACCCACTCCGCCATATCACGAACCTCACAATATTCATCCTGACATACTTTTTTAATAACCGGAAGGTATTTCGGATCATAGTTATTTAACATCGCGTTCAGCGCATTCGTTTTATACCGCCACTCTTTCCCCTGCGGAATATACCAGAGTTTGGGCTGCACGACGGATCGCAGCCAGCTGTATTCCGCCAGAACGATCTCTGTATCCGTAAAATGGCTGCTCCACGCTTCGAGTTCTGGGAATTCTTCTGTATCTTTCCATGCTTTTCTATTATGGGGCCATGCATCCTGGCAGGCATCGCAGCCGTAGATCCATTTTTCGAATTTGTTCTGCAGCGGTTCCGTCCTTAGATCCCAGCCATCCCATGTTGTCAGGCAGGAAACGCAGGTGTTTCTGCACATCATGTACGGCGCTTCCAATGATTCTGTCGGACAGGATCGCATGCACAGGTTACATTTCTCAGCGCATGGTCTGATCTGATTCTCCACAATGTACTGAAGCGGCTCATCAATTAAAAAAGCCTCCAGATACTGATAAGACCCTTTCTCGGTATAAAAGAAATTGTTTTTTCGTATGATTCCAATTCCCGCCTTCATTCCTGCCCACCGCAGAGCTGTAATTCCAAAGTCTCTGTCAGTCGCCACCTGAAGACCGCAGTCTGCAAGGTATTTTTCAAATGCCACGCTTGTCTTATAACCTTCTGAATCTGTATGTCTTCTTCCGTCTGTCAGATAATATTTTGCAACACGGCCTTTCATTCTTTGTCCCCACCTAATTTCTTTTTCTTCCAACTGAGTTTGCCACCGGCAGCTTCCGGTGACAATAGCAGTAAAAAAGTGCGTACTCACCTCATAAGCAGCTTTACCAGTTCTTTTTTTCTTTGCTGCTGTCATGCTGCGATTTGCGCTCCTCAACCATTTTTACAAACCACTCCACCATTGCTGGATCCTGATGTGAAAAAAAAGCACTTGTGGCAGTATCCATCTGTGAAATCTGGTTCATATCATTCTCATCAAGCGCAAAGTCAAATACATTAAAGTTTTCAATCATACGTTCTTTATGTACAGACTTCGGAATTACGATCACACCTCTTTGGATATGCCAGCGGAGCATTACCTGGGCTGTTGTTTTTCCATATTTCTGTCCAATCGTTTTCAGGACTTCATTCTCAAAAAGACCGTTTCTTCCTTCGCCAAATGGTGCCCACGCTTCCAGCCGGATATCATATTTGTCTGCCCATTCTTTTAATGTTTTCTGCTGGTTAAGGGGATGCGTTTCCATCTGATTTACCATTGGCTTAATATTTGTGAAGTTTGCAAATTCTACCATGCGGTCTGTATAATGATTGGAGATACCGATTGCATGGAGTTTTCCTTCTTTGTACAGTTCTTCCAAAGCACGCCATGCGCCGTAAGTATCACCAAACGGCTGATGCAGCAGCATCAGATCCAGATAATCTGTACGCAGTTTTTCCACAGATTCCAGCACAGATTTTTTACACTCTTCATATCCGAAATGTTCGATCCATACCTTGGAGGTTAAAAATATTTCTTTTCTGTCAATTCCTGACTTTTCAATAGCCTTTCCAACCTCCTCTTCATTAAAATAACTCTGGGCAGTATCAATGCTGCGATATCCCACTTCCAATGCATCCCGCACGCATCGTTCACACTCATCTTTCGTAACCTGATATATTCCATTTGTTCTCCCCCTGCCTGTTGATTCATTTTTTTTCATCATGCTATAATCCTACCAGCCGGTAGCTGCTACCGGTCAAGGACTTTTTGAGATCCAAGCTGTTAAATTCAGCATTTTGAATTTAATTTTATGTTTTTAGGAGAATGTTATGTATTCCATGAAAGAGGCCTGCAAATTAACCGATATGACCTACGAAAATTTGAAATTTTATTGCAACGAAGGACTTGTTTCCAATGTAAAAAGGGATAAAAGAAATTATCGGGTGTTTGATGATCACGATATTAAATGGATCCAGAGTTTAAACTGCCTGAAAAATTGCGGTATGAGCATTGCTGAAATGAAAGAGTATCTCGCACTTTGCCTTGAAGGAGAAAAATCTATTCCAACGCGAAAAATTATTCTGCAAAATAAAAGAGAAGCTCTGCTTCAGTCTATCGAAAAATTGCAGCAGGCTGTCGCATTTATTGACTGGAAGCAGAGCTTCTATGATAAAGTCTTGTCTGGGGAAATGATGTATTATAGTAATTTACTGCCTGAATTAAGAGAATAACCCCTCGCTTTCAGCTCAGTCAATTCCCAGCGCCGATGAGTCTCCGGGCACAGGCGCGCCTGGATCCCGGGAGCTGGCTTCCTCTTGGCTCGCAGGAAAATGCGTTGGAAGACAGGGAACACTTGTCTGAGCGTCAGCGAGTTATGTTCCCTGTTCTCCGTCCTTAGCATTTTTCTGCAAGCTTAGAGGAACCCTTCCGGAATCCCACTAAGCGTCTGCGCCCGGAGACTCATTGGCGCGTACCTCTTGCAAAAAATGTATAAAGAAAGCAAACTCGTTTCCTTAATATTGAAATCCCCCAAAAACAAAATCATTCAGAACCAGATCAAAATGCAGCGATATGTCCGGCTCCGATCACACGAAAAGACCGGATGAAATCATCTCTATTCATCCTCCAACATACATCCTTCCGGCGCATACATCCCAAACAGCCAGTCCTCCAGCGCATTCAGGTTATCATCGGAGTGCTCGATCTCCCTCGCGTACCGCCAGGAGAGTTCCTCCACATCCTGCATGGACAGTTTTTTTCCATTTTCCATCCAACGGACGATCAAAAATTCCTGAATCCACCGGACAGAGAACAGCGCCAGCTCCAGTTTGGAACAGACCATATCGTCATAGACGGCTCCGCAGAAATATGTATACACAAAGAACATCAAAAGCTGCTCGCCCAGATTTTCCCACTCTTCCTTATGGCTGCTCAGCGCCCCATACATCCGGTGAAATTCCTCACAGATCTTAAAATATTCCTCTTTGCTTCCCTGATACAGCCACTTTTCCGCCCCGTCAAGCACCTGATCCCACTCCGGGCGCAGACGTTCCAGGCCATAAAGCACCTGAAGTTCTTCCTTCTGCCACTCCCACTGATGAAAAGATGCCGCATCCACGCCCTTTTCTGAGAGACTTTCCGATATAAACTCCCGCAAGGTTCCCTCCCTGTGATGGCGTTCGCATTCCTGAAGCAGATCATCGATCTCAAACTCTCTTCCTTCCTCCATACAGATCTGGTATCTCTCCGCCAGCTGCTCGCACGCTGCCATACGCAGTGTCAGCGGCAGATTTCGATCCTGTAAAACAGAGAAAAGAACATCTCTGGTGTCTTCCAGCCTCGAAAACATCATAAAATCAAACTCGTCAAAATCATCCTCCTCGTCCGTCTCCTCCTCAAGAAACCGGACCGGCTCCTTGCAGGAAAGGATGATTTTCGCCGCCTCCGGGCAGGAAAGGGATAAGGATAATTCCCTGAGTCCCTCAAATTCCTCCGTGTGTCTCGGATAAAGGCGGCAGGTATCGCACAGCGCGTCCGGTCCCAGTGCCTTATAGAGATCACACAGATTCTCATCATTCAAAAATGCGCACCGCCGTTCATTCTGACAGAAGCACTCCTCTTCCCAGTTGACCGACCCATGCAGGCGTTTTCCAAACTCCCCCTGCACGTTTTTATACTTCTCCAGAGAAGCATCATCGATCATGATCTGCCATCCCGCACAGCAGGTATCCGGGCAGTCTCCGGCCGTACAGACAAATTTATCGTAAAAGTGTGGTTTTAAATATCGCATCGTTTATTTTCCTTTCTGAATCACATAACTCTCCAACTGCAGCTTTTCTTCCGGCGCATATCTGCATCTGCCGTTAATGATATTCCCTGTAATAATCATCCGGATCTCCGTATTTTAAAACAGCTTCCTGCTGTTCTTCATCACTCAGACTCCTCATAAACAGCCAGTTTTCCTCATACATATAATGCGGATACCGAAATCTCGTTCTCACAAATGTATTCGTTACATACAGGGCAATGTGTTCATCATACTGTTCCACTTTCTGCTCAAATCCAAGACTGTAAAGAAACCAGTTCCATGCAAAAAACAGGAACAGAAAAACCGCCGCCACGATCACCGGTATCCTGATAATCCTTCTCATCCAGCCGTCGAATTTCTTTCTGTTCCACGCCAGCAAAAAAAATGTCCCCGCTGTCAGCACGATCTGCCAGAACACGCAGAGCCCAAGTGCAATGGCGATCGCCCTGTCAGGGATATAATACCAGCCATCACGCAGCCATTTTTCACCTGAAAAAAAGAGAATTGTGACCACACCGAACACACCTGCTGCAGCCAGCAGTATATAGAGCCATTTTTTCTGTATCTTCATGTCGCACCTCAACGAAATCTAAATTCTTCAGCTACCATAATATCATAAAAAACAGGTGTAATGCAAAAAATTCGTTTTTCTACACTACACCCATCCATCATTAATACCAATCAATTATAAGTTTCCGGAAGCCATCGCTTTACAACGTTTCTTACAGAAGGCAATTCCGTAAAGAGTGATATCCTTTCGCCCATCATTTAAAAGATATTCCTGATAACGCCGGTCATTGATCTGATCCAACGCCGCCTTGCAGGCCTGCTCCATCTCATCGTAATTCTTCGTATATTTCAGTTCCACAATAATGCCTGCATTCGGATCTTCCGTTTCTACGATAATATCCGCAAATCCCTCTCCTGCCTCGACATTAGATTTTACAAGCCAGTCTGCATTTCCCGTCAAAATACCAACAAGAAGGTTATGATACGAGATTTCTTTTTTCCCTTCTCCCGTTTTTATATCAAAAACACTGATGGAATTGCTCATGATCCGATTAAGGTACATCTCAACTCCGTCCGTATTTCCCTCTTCAAAAGCTTTCCAGAAAGCAGTTAACTGCTCCGTATTGCTGAAGATCGACTTTTTAAACCACTCCTGGATCTGCAATTTAAACACTTCACAAATCTCCCGGTTTGGAATCACGAGCCTGTACGCGCCATCCTCTGTCATTCCCGTCTGTGTGAGATATCCAGTGGTAAATAGAACACTCCAGAGATTTTCGATGCTGTTATCGATCTCATCATATGTGAGATCAAGACGGAGCGTCTTCTCAATTGCATTCCCGGCAATCAACTGTTCGATCTCATTCCGGGTCGTTCTGTTTGCCTTATCCACAAAGCGCTTTACAAGGTCATTCCCGCTGGTATTGATCCAGTATGCTTCTGGTCTTGCATTCGGATCGTCCTTGATTCGGTCGATATGATTAATGACATCCCACGGACAGTACACGTCAACATTGCCAAAACGATACCCGTCGTACCATTCCTTCGTTTCCGAAAATCTCGCTTCCAGGTGATAATCCGCGAGAAGTTTCTGTACTTCTTTATCTGTAAAACCAAACTGTTCATCAAACCGCGAATCCGTAATCGACAGGATCTTAAAATTATTTAATCCCGTAAAAATACTCTCTTTAGAAACCCTGAGACATCCAGTCAATACTGCAAAGGCTAAAGCCTCATTTGTTTTCAGTGCCCTTCCGAACATCGCCCGGATCAGAGCGACCATCTCCCGATAATAACCATGCTGAAAGGCCTTATCAAGCGGTACATCATATTCATCGATCAGAATAACCGTCTTCTGATTAAAATGCTTATACAGAAGTTCGGAAAGCGTCTGCAGAGAGCCGTACAGTACATCATCACTCATCTGATAATGTCCATCTGCAAATGCTGTCAACACTCTGTACTTTTCCCTGTCACGGTCCGATAAATTTGTGTCCTTTGCCAAAAAAGGAAACCGCTCTGCCTCCCTCGCAATGAGTTCGACCATCTGATATTTCGCTGTATCAAAATTCAATCCCTCTGCATTTTTTAATGAAAGAAAGATCACCGGATATTTTCCCATATGTTCAGAACATATCTTTTCATTTGATGAAATATGGAGTCCATCAAAAAGCGACCGGTCCGTCCCGATTTCAAAAAAGTACTTTAGCATACTCATATTAAGTGTTTTTCCAAAACGGCGAGGACGGGTGAATAAATTGACTTCCCCCCAATTCGAAAAGAGCTGCTCGATCAGGCTCGTCTTATCGACATAGTAGAATCCATTTCGACGGATCTTTTCAAAATTATCGATGCCAACCGGCAGTTTTAAAAATTCATCCATGATATCAGCTCCTTCCGTTGCTTTATAGCTAATTACACTTTATCAGAAATTTATTATGAAAGCAATCGCTATCCATCTTTACAATAGATAAAGCTGTCGTTCCGCAAAAAATTGCCGCAACGACAGCCCTGCTGTTTATTCATATTTTCCCGCTACAGCGCCGTCCCTTTCTTCGGCACAAACATCCCAGACATATCCGTCCGTTCCAGTTTCAGCAGCCCGATCTTCTTCTCGATTCCGCCCGCATACCCAGTGAGGCTGCCGTTCGTTCCGACCACCCGATGGCACGGAATCAGGATCGAGATTGGATTATGACCGACCGCGCCCCCAACAGCCTGGGCAGACATGGTCTTTTTCCCCGACATCTCAGCGACTTTCCTGCCGATCTCCCCGTATGTCATGGTCTTTCCATACGGGATCATAAGCAGGATCTTCCATACCTTTTTCTGGAACTCTGAGCCCTCCGGCGCCAGCGGCGGAAGAAACTCCGGTTCTTTCCCGACAAAATAAAGATCCAGCCACTCTTTCGTCTGCTTCAAAACAGGCGTCTCCTTATCTTCCGTCTCTTTCTTATCCAATCCAGAAGCAAAGTACTTCTGCCCCTCAAACCAGACTCCTTTTAATACGTCATCATCCGCCGCCATATAGATCATTCCAAGCGGTGAATCATAGTGTGATACAAAGATCATATCCTCGTTCCTCCCAAATATATCCTCTGCAGCAGTCATTCCGCAGTTTCTTTACCTGTCACATGATTTCCAAGTTTCTGAATCTATCATACCACGTTCTCCCAAAACTTCTTTGCAAAAATGGAAATCTAATTTGCTCTCTTTCCAAGCCACACAGCCACCCCGAAATGCACCAGGCAGACCGCTGCTCCCAATACAAACACCCACTCCGGACCTACAAACTTCCAGACAGCTCCCAAAAGCCCGGAGACCGTCACTGCCAGCACATGATCCACACTCAGGCCGAACGACAGGTTCTCCATCACGTCCGCCGGAGAGTCGCTGAGTTTTTTCATTAACATCACATGAACCGCGTTAAAATGATCTGCGATCATAATAAAAATATATGCCGTGAACGCAAAGATCTGCTCCACTCTCCCCGTAAACACACCTGACGTGATCCCATGGACTGCCCAGGCCGCATACAGAAAGATCGCCCCGATCGTCACACTCTCCAGAACAAGTCCCTTTTTCACACCATACCGGTCAAGAAATTTTCCGATCTGCGGAGCAATCATACTGCTGCCAAAATGCGCCGCGATTCCAAGAAGCGCCACCGTATCTGCCCCCATCGCAAGGAGCTCGATAATGATCCACGGTGCAAACACCAGACGCATCCGTTTCTGGAAACCATAAACTCCCGTAACGATATAATAAGGAATGTATTTCTTCTTAAGCGGCAGTCCTTTTTTCTTCTCATCATGCTTCCGCACATCAAGGGCCGGAACCTCTCTTCTCAGTCTCCACAGGAAGAATAACGCCGCCGCAACGACTACAAGTGACACGCAGAACGACGGAACGATTGATCTGTCCGCCCGGAACCAGAACGCCCCGTACCGGAACCCGATAAATACAAGCAGCGATGCCGCCATGGACCCCATCGTCGCATATCCCCGGTATTTTCCGAGAAACGTTCCCGTCTTCCCCTCATCCGCGAGATCCATCGCGATCGCATCCCGGACCGGCATGACAATATGATCCCCGAGAGAATAGGTAAACACAAACAGCTGCATTAAGAGATATCCCGGAGATAAAAGACCAAGGACAAACATTCCCACCGCATACAGGCAGAAACTGATCATCGCTAACGTCAGATTTCCACATCCCGACAGCGCCGTGATCACAAACACTCCCACAACTCCCGGCAGCTCCCTCGGGATCTCCAAAAGCCCTCTCTGCACCGAGTCCACCTGATACACGCCCTTAAAATAGTTCGAGATAATACTGCCGCCAAATCCGTTCGCAAACGTAAACAGTACGAAAGCGATCAAAAACAGCCGCCTTGCCCTCTCCTTCTTTATCTGTTCCGCCATAACCTTCCTCCCATTCAATCTCGTCAATATCCAGCACAAGACTGCCGCTGGACGCGGATGCCTGATTTTCAAGAACCGAAACAGCACAGTTTCCTCCATCCAGGTATCTCTTTTTTCTTCGAAAAACGTTATCTAACCCCAATTATAATACATATCTTCCATATGAACAAGCGTTCTTTCCCACAGTGACAACCAGATCATACATCCTCCAGGTCTATCCTTACGCCTCCAATCCCCAGCGCAGGTCAGCCTCCGGAACCGGGTGCCTGATTTACAGGCCTGGCTTCCTCTTGGCTCGCAGGAAAATGCGTTGGAGGAAATGGGGCGCTTGTCTGAGCGAAGCGAGTTGCGTCCCATTTTCTCCGCCCTTAGCATTTTTCTGCAAGCATAGAGGAACCGCCTGGAAATCGACAGCACCAGGAGCCGGAAGCTGACCTGCGCGTACTTCCGCCAAGTTGACCCACTCTCTCTTTTCCTGACTCAGACCATAAAAATACCGGAACAGCAGTCTCCCTGCCATCCCGGTATTTCTCAATTCCTATAAGATTTCCCCAAGGAACCTACTCCCCGAGGTCCACCATCACATCAGAAACCTCAACCTTCTGATCGATCAGTCCACTCTCAAGCATCCATTCGATGTTCTCCTGCCAGCACTCCTCCGTCTGTGTCAGGAACGGAACATCCTCCGTCTCCATAAGCGGCAGCAGAGTCTCACAGGATTTCTCCTCAACGCTCTGTGTCAGCGGGAAATTCTCCTCATTCTGGTTGTTCATGAGGATCGCGAGGCAGCCGTCCGGATCCTTCTTAAAGTCCTCAAAGCCCTTTGCAGATGCACGTAAAAAGCCCTTTAAGACCTCCGGCTCACTCTCGATCATCTCATTATTTGCGAGGAACACTTCCTCATAATAATTCGGAATGCCATATCCGTTTGCCATGAAATAATTGACGTCAAAGCCCTCTTCCTCCAGCTGCGGAACCTCATGGTTCACAAGACAGCCGATGGTGGCATCCACGTTGCCGGTAGTCATAGAGCTCATCAGGTCAAATCCAACGTCGATCAGATTTACATCTGACGCATCCGCGCCCACATACTCCATCATGGTCTTCACAATAGACTCACTGAGAGCTGTTCCGCCGTATCCAACTGTCTTTCCGACAAGATCGGACGGGCTTGTAATATTCTTATCCTTTAAAGAAAGTACAATGCTCAACGGAGACTGCACGATCGCACCGATGGACTTGATCTTCGTTCCCTGATTTGCAACCGCCTGGATCACATCCTGCTGATAATACATTCCGATCTCCGCCTTGCCGGCAGCGACAAGAGCCAGAGCATCATTCGCGTTTGCCGGGAAGCGGACCTTCACATCAAGTCCCTCTTCCGCATAATATCCGCGCTCGATGGCTGTGTAGATAAAGGTGTGGATCGCGTTCGGATACCAGTCCAATACCACGTTGACCTCACGGAGATCCTTTTTTTCACCGGAAGCTGCTGTTGTCTCTGCCGCGCTGCTGTTGTCCGCTGAAGCGGCTGCCGTCGTCTCCGCTGTCTTTGTCTCACTCTTACCGCATCCTGCAAGTACTGTCATACTGAAAGCCGCAGCCATCACCGCTGCAGCGATTCTCATTCCTTTTTTCATGTCATTTCCTTTCGTTATCAAAATAATTTGTCCTGCTCTTTCACTGGTCAGCCAGAATTTCATGTTGTGTTTTCTACTCATTTCTCCAGTGAATGATCCGTTTTTCAAGCAGTGTGACCACCCAGACAGCCGCCATCGCTGCCACCGATAACAATAAAATCGGTGCGAACACTCCGGCTCCATCAAGCTGTGTCATCATCCTCCTGCTGAAGTATCCAAGTCCGCTCTGAGCTCCCAGCCATTCACCGATGGCCGCTCCGATGATCGATAACGGAACCGCCATCTTGATCGCTGAGAAAAAGCAGGGCAGGACAGCCGGAACCTTTAACTTCATAAAAATCTGGCGTTTATCCGCGCCAAAGGTAAACAAGAGCTCTTCCATCTCCGTCTTCACCGACTTAAATCCGTCGAATACCGTGATCGTGATCGGGAAAAACGTGATCAGCACCGTCACAAGCACCTTACTCCAGATCGTATATCCGAACCAGAGCACAAAAAGCGGTGCCAGAGCTGTCGTCGGGATCGTCTGGGACGCGATGATAAGCGGATAAAGTGCCTTTTCCGCTGTCTCGCTGGCATCCATCAGAACGGCCAGACCAAGGCCAAGAATAATGGAGATCAGAAGTCCGATCCCCACCACCGACATCGTTGCCGGAAGGTGTGCCTTAAATAACGGACCTTTAAGCTCCCAGAGCCGTACCACCACTTGGGTCGGTGACGGCAGGATATACGCCGCGTCGATTCCCATAGCCGCCGCCTGCCAGAAGATCAGCAGAGCTGCCACCAGAATCGCCGCCGGAAGATTCGTACTCAGAAAATTATGGGTCTGTCCGCGCGAAGCCCCGGAAGGAATCCACGCATGATCCTTCTTCTTCTTCTTACTCATGACGTCTCCTTCCTCAGCATACCGATCAGCTCCTCCTTCAGGGACAGTATCTCCGGTTTCCGAAGCTCGTCCCTGGATCTCGGATATTCTGCCGGAACATCAATGGACCGCAGATGGGTGATCGGTGATTCCTCTACAACCAGGATCCGGCTGGACAAAAAGACCGCTTCCTCCACATCGTGCGTGATAAAAAGGACTGTCTTTTTCTCCCTCTCCCACTGCTCTAAAAGCCATTCCCGCATGGAGATCCTCGTCAGGTAATCGAGGGCTGAAAATGGCTCATCGAGGAGCAGAAGGTCGGAACCCGTGAGCACCGTTCTCGCAAACGCCGCTCTCTGGCGCATGCCGCCGGAAAGCTCCTTCGGCATTTTGTCACCCCATTCCTTAAGACCAACCGATTCCAGCGCCGCGTCCGCTTTCTCTCTCATCTCCGTTTTCGAATATCCGCCCCGGATCTCCATCGGCAGCAGGAGATTCTCCCTCACGGTCCGCCATGGAAATAAAAGATCCTGCTGCGGCATGTATCCACAGTAGTTTCTCTTCTTCTCAATGGACTCTCCGTCCACCAGGATTTCGCCGGAAGCCGGCAGAAGAAGCTTGTTCACAAGCCGGAAGATCGTACTCTTACCACAGCCGGAAGCGCCGATGACGGACACGAATTCCCCGTCCTGTACATCGAAGGAAAGGTGGTCAATGATGGAGAAATCTTCCACATCATATTGAAAGCTTACATTGTCAAATTTCAGCATCCTACTGCCTCATTTCCCATGCCATATCCCAGAATGCCGCCTCGTAGCGGGAGCATGCTGTAAAGATGTCCACGAGATGCTGTTTCCGCTTCTCGGAATAGTCCTCCGTCAGGCGGTTCATCAGGTCTGCCAGCACCTCATTGTCCTCGTGGTAGGAATCGGACGCATATCCGCTGACCCATTCCCCGTAGAACTCATGCTTATCTGCGGCCGGATACTCCGCAAGGATCTTCTTCGCGATAAACTCATAGCTCAGCGCACAGGAAAGGATCGCCGCCATGACCTCCGCCTCTCCTTCCTCGTAAGCGACACGAAGCATATAGGAGGTATAGGACAGATTATCAAGAGCGACCGGTGTCTGCTCTGCCTCCTCCTTCGCGATTCCGAGTCTCGTCATGTACGCGCGGTGGATATCCATCTCACCGTCCAGGATCGAATGGGTATAACCCGCGAACAGGCGCATAGCGTCGAGGTTTTTCGCCTTCGCCGTGCCGATGGAAAATACCTTTGTATAGTCAAGAAGATACAGATAATCCTGTATCATATAATATTTAAATTTTTCATGATCCAGACTGCCGTCCGCGATTCCCTTTACAAAAGGCGTCTCGTTATAGCCGTCCCAGATCTCCTTTGTTGCCTCTAAAAGGCGTTCTGTCATCGTCATGCCTGTTCCTCCGCAAATCCTTTTCCGCGAAAATCAAATCCGTGATCCATCGGTCCGGATCCATGTCCGAGATCCAGCATGGCTGCCAGCGCTCCGGAGATGTAAGCTTTCGCACGTTCCACCGCCGTATCGAGGTCATAACCTTTCGCCAGATTGGAGGCGATGGCGCTCGATAAGGTGCAGCCGGTTCCGTGGGTGTTCGGGTTGTCGATACGCTTACCGTTGAACCAGCGGTAGCGGCCGTCGCGGTATAACAGGTCGTTGGCATCATTCAACTGATGACCGCCCTTACAGAGGACCGCGCAGTGATAGGTCTCACTGATCTGTTTTGCCGCCGCAATCATGTCCTCGGCGGACTTTACTTCCATCCCTGATAAAACCTCTGTCTCCGGGATATTCGGGGTCAGGACTGCCGCCATCGGAAACAGGTATTCTTTTAATGTGCCGATGGCATCGTCGCTGATCAGCTTTGATCCGCTTGTCGCCACCATGACCGGGTCCACAACGATATTTTCTGCTTTGTGTTCATAAAGCTTCTTTGCGATGGACTTGATCAGTCCCGCGGAAGAAACCATTCCAATCTTTACCGCGTCCGGACGGATGTCCGTAAATACGCTGTCAATCTCCTGTTCCAGGAATTCCGGTGTTACCTCGAAAATCCCCTGGACGCCGGTCGTGTTCTGGGCCGTCAGTGCTGTGATCGCGCTCATTCCGTATACTCCGTTTGCGATCATCGTCTTTAAATCGGCCTGGATGCCGGCGCCTCCGCTGGAATCGCTTCCAGCGATCGTTAATGCTGTCTTCATCATAAAAACTCCTTTCAGGCATCAATAACTTTTTATTAGGCGACGCAAGGTGGTGCCCCCAATGTGCCGCCGCGGAAGTGTTTTCCGCTTGATCTATTCCAAAACCCAGAGGGAAAATTGCTGCTCTGTGAATTTAGAATTCATATTTTCAGGCAAGTAGTATTTTTCTTCTGGCTTATTGGCTTGTTTGAATGTAGTGTTTAAAAAATTATATTATAAGATTTCTCTTACCGCCTCTTTCAATTCCCTCGTCGCCTTCTCAATATCCTCTGCCGCAAAGATCGCGCTGACGACTGCGACGCCATCCACACCGGTTCCCTTAAGGGGCTCCAGGCGGTCCTTATTGATCCCGCCGATGGCGACTACCGGGATATCCACCGCCTGACAGATCGCAGAAAGCGCCTCCGGTGTCACCGCTGTGGCGTCCTTTTTTGTTCCTGTCGGATACATCGCTCCGACGCCGAGGTAATCCGCCCCGTGCTTTTTCGCGAGAAGTGCCTGCTCCACATTCTTACAGGAAACACCGATGATCTTATCCGGTCCCAGCTTTTCTCTCACTTTTCCAGCTTCCATATCGCTCTGTCCCACATGAACGCCGTCCGCGTCTATCTTAATAGCGATATCCACGTTGTCGTTGATCACAAAGGGAACATGATATTCGGCACAGAGCTTTTTGATCTTCTTCGCCTCTTCTAAAAACATCTCCTCATCCAGCTCTTTTTCCCTCAGCTGAACGAATGTTGCTCCTCCCTTTAAAGCCTTTTCCACCTGGCTCACCAGAGTCTCGCCATTTAACCACGCGCGGTCTGTCACCGCGTAGAGCAGCATATCTTCCGGTCTGCAGTTCATATCTTCTACCTCCTACAATACATGAAACGCGCCTCGCACATTCCCGCGCCTCGCGCGGCCGCTTGCGACGATCTACATCTTCGCGCGAGTGCACAGCATTGGCACGTCAGTACCTTTTGTGTAATAGGGAATTCCCCGGAATTTCCTGTAATAACAAGTGAAAACACGCTTCGCGAGTTTCCCCTTGTTATCGCGACAGTCGCCAAGGTCTCGCGCAAGCGCGGACTTTGGCTCGTTGTTCGCGTAAAAAAAGGAGACACCCGCAGGTATCTCCACTTCTACTCTTTCTCTTCAGCAGCTTCCTACGTTGGCATGATCCAAATCAGGTATACGGGTCTTGGCGATGCAGCCAACTCTCAGCCTGATCCGTCAGGCTCCCCGGTCTGTTTATTTTCTTTTTTCTGACAAGATTTACTATATACTTTCTGCGCGGAAAAGTCAAGTTTGCACCCGGTTTCGTACATGATTTCGAGACTGCGGATTTTGCATGGATCCATCGATATTTTTCATGTATTCCGTGCAGCCTGCTTACAGCCTTGTGTTCCCCGCCCATCGCTTTTTCCCGGCGGCCTTTCAGAAATTTCCTCTCTTGCCTTTTTCCGCCTCCTGTGCTACAATCCAAATCGGTTAACGGAATGCAGCATGAGGGGGAGCGCCCTGGTGCTGCGGTCAATTCAATTACTTGATGACGAAGACCAGATTGCGAGGGAGTCCGTGTTCCGGGCTGAGAGGATCCCAGAAAGGATCGACCGTCCCATGCCGCGGATCCATGTCCGCGGCTTGTCAGCATTCTGCCTGAAAGTCATTTTTACGGCATGCTGCAGAAGGCATGCCTTTTTCTTTATCCGCCTGTTTCTTCCGGATTCATGGCAGCTGAATGCGTTCTATTTCTTATTCGGAACGATCACGCTCTCACAGGATCCTGCCCATTAGCGGATATTGAAACTATTTCACCGTATTTCCCGGTGTCCCATTCTTTCAGCAGAAAATATATTCTGCCCTGACGGGCTATGGAGGTATTATATTATGAGAAAATTTGTTGTACCGGCTCTTTCCCTGGCACTCTGCCTCGGACTCACTGCAGGATGTTCTTCCAAAACGGACGCACCGGCTGCTTCCACAGGGGAGACCACAGCTGCCGCTTCTGCGGAAAGCACTTCTGAAGCAGCCGCTTCCGCAGAGACAAAATCCATCGATTCCTTAAAGATCGCTTTCTCCCCGTACGCGGACGCAGATACGATCACGACAGCAACAGAGCCGTTAGAGAACCTTTTAAAAGAGACACTGCTTGAAAAAGGCTACGATGTCAAAGACATCGACATGACCGTCGGAACAAGCTACACCGCTGTCGGTGAGGCACTGAGCGCAGGAAGCGCTGATATCGGATTTATCTCCGGAGGAAACTATGTCCTGTTCTCCGTTGACTGCGACGTTCTCCTCACGGCTCTCCGCTACGCCATCAATAAGGACTCCGAAGATCCGAAGGAATGGAACGACGGCACCATCGAGGAAAACACAGACAAAATGAGCACATATTACCGCTCCATCATTCTCGCAGGACCGAGTGAAAAAGGTCAGGAGCTCTTAGCAAAAGTCAACAACGGCGAGGAACTTACCTGGGATGACTTAAACAGCGCCACCTGGGCAGTCATGGGACCGACCTCCGCGTCCGGCTACATTTATCCGTCCTTATGGTTAAACGAGCGCTACGGAAAGACCATCGCTGACCTTGCGAATGCGGTCCAGTCCGATTCCTACACCACATCCCTTGCCCGCCTCGCCTCCGGACAGGCAGACCTCATGGTCTCCTACGGCCATATCCGCACAAAATATGCGCCGGACTGGAAAGAGAAATTCGGCGGCACTGATGATATGGTAAAGCAGACAGGCATCATCGGCGTCACAGAGGGAATCTACAACGATATGATCGCATACAGCAAAACTTCCGACCTTATGCAGGACGCTGACTTCCGTCAGGCTCTCGGTGATTCCTTCATCGAGATCGCAGGAACTGATGAAGGCAAAGACATCATCAAAGTCTTCAGTCAGGTCGGCTACGAGTGGGGCGATGACGCGAACTATGACGGGGAACGCGCCGCACAGCAAATGTTAAAGTCTATGAACTAAACAGATCCCAATTTTTTACTGATTCATTATTTGTAAGGCAGGTATCTTCATGGAAATCGTTCTTCAGAACATTGGAAAACAATTTAAAAACGGGACACGCGCCCTGGACCATGTAACCTTTACCATCCCTCAGGGCGAGTTCGTCTCCGTGATCGGTCCGTCCGGAGCTGGAAAAACCACCCTGTTCCGGATCTTAAACGGCATGGAGACGCCGGGGGACGGGGCTGTCCTTTTTGATGGCAGCGACATATCGTCCATGTCCGGAACCGCCAGGAAGAATGTAAAGAGATCCATCGGCACCATCTATCAGGATTTCTGTCTCGTGGAAAATTCCACCTGCCTTGCAAATGTGCTCACTGCCTGTCTGCCGGATATGGGATTTTTCCCCGCTGTGTTCGGAATCTACGGAAAAAAGCGCCGGGCAGAAGCACTGAAATTTCTTGACCGCGTGGGACTCTTGGAAAAAGCAGAAGAACCGGTAAAAAATCTCTCCGGTGGTCAGAAACAGCGCGCCGCCATCGCGAGAGCCCTCATGCGTCATCCAAAAATCCTGCTGGCTGATGAGCCCGCCGCCTCCTTGGATCCGGTCACCGGGCGGCAGATCCTGACACTTTTAAAGGAGATTCAGGAAAAGGATGGCGTCACGATTCTTATGAACAGCCATAACCTTGAATTTTCTCAGGAGTTTTCCGACCGGATCATCGGGCTGAAGGACGGAAATGTAGTTTTTGATGGAACACCATCGGAAATGAATGAGGAAATCTTGAGAAACATTTATCTCAGTCTCGAAGACGCCCACCTATCTTAGGTGATGAATAATAGAACTCTGCTATTTATGCATTTATCCGTCCCAACGGATCCTTGCAGAGAAGCATTTCAGAGGAGGAAGCAATCCATGTACAGAAATCGAAAAAAATATATAAAACCTGCCGGCTGGATCCTCTTCCTTCTCTGCTTTTACGCCGCCGCGTCCTTCACCGGATGTGATCCGGCTCTTTTTATTTCAAGGAGCTCCCATCTTTCAGATCTGGCGGCCGACATGATGCGGCCGGATCTCTCCTTTTTTCCGAAGATCCTGCTGCCTCTCTTTTACACAGTCCAGATGTCTGTGACAGGCACCGTGACAGGATCCGCTCTGGCACTGATCGTTTCCCCTTTCGGCGCTGTGTCCCTGCATTTTCCGTCCTGGGCAAGGCGTTTGCTGCGTCTCCTGATCCAGATACTCCGGTCTTTTCCGGCGCTGATCCTGGCGCTCGCCGCGACCTTTCTCTTCGGACTCGGAACCTTTGCGGGAACCTTCGCCATCACGCTCTACACCTTTGCGATCATGACAAAGCTCACCTACGAGGATGCGGAACATGCGGACATAGCCCCCTATCAGGCCCTTATCTCTATGGGCTGCGCCCGTTTTCCGGCATTTATCCATGCCGTCCTGCCGGAGATTTTGCCCGCGTTTCTGACAAACGCCCTGTACCTCTTTGAGACGAATGTGCGGCACAGCTCTATCCTCGGATACGTAGGGGCAGGCGGGATCGGCCTGATCTTAAATGAAAAGATCTCCTGGCGGGAATTCCACAAGGTCGGAACGATCCTGCTGCTGCTCTTTCTCACCGTCTGTGTCATCGAGTACGCAAACCGGTATTTTACAGCTGTGATCCACAACGGACAGATCGCAGAACTTTTTTCAGGCAGCAAAGCCTTGTCTAAAAAAGCCTGTGTCTCTGGACGGATGATCCTTTTCGGTTTCGCTACCCTCTTCCTCTTCTGCCTCGCGGCTCAGACCCCGCCGGATTTTTCAAGGACAAGTGCCGCGGCGTTAAAAAGTATGGCAGCCGGACTCACGCATCCGGACTGGACCTTCTTTTTCTCCACAGAGAAAGACAGGCTCATCTACCTTCTCCTTGAGACCATCTGCATCGCTATCGTCGGAACATCCATCGGTGCTTTCCTTTCCGCACCTCTTGCCTTTCTCAACACAAGACGCTTTGTCCCGGCGCCGGCTGCTTTTTTCTTTAACCTGATCATCATGGCGATCCGGTCGATCCCGTTCCTGATCTACGGACTGATCTTTATCCGGGTCTCCGGTCCCGGCGCCTTCACAGGTGTCCTGACGTTAGCTGTCTGCAGCATCGGACTTCTCACAAAGCGCTTCACCGAATGTCTGGAGACCATTGATCCCGGCCCGTACCGGGCACTCCTCGCCATGGGTGTCCACCCGGTTCCAGCCGTCTTCCACAGCGTTCTCCCGCAGATCGCTCCGGCGTTCTGCTCCGCCGTCCTCTACCGCTTTGACGTCAATATCCGTGAGGCGTCCGTTCTCGGACTCGTGGGCGCAGGCGGGATCGGCGCACCGCTTATCTTCGCGATGAACCAGTACGACTGGAATAAGGCTGGAGCAATCCTTTTGGGACTGATTCTGCTTGTGTGGGGTGTGGATATTCTGTCTTCACGCAGATAAATTCAAGTCGAACGTCCGTGAGACTTGGCGCATAATAGTAAAAAGACCTTTTGACACAAAATAATCAACGATGTCAAAAGGTCTTTTATTCATTTTTTGACCCGGACACACAGGTCATCAGCCGCCTGTGCTCAGGTTCCACCTTTTACCGGATAGTCAGCCCGATGTATCGCCTCAACTCGCCGGTTTCACCCATTCTGTCGCACCTGTCGACGCAGCAACAGGTTTCAGTCCCTGTTTTTCTACAAATTGATGGAGCATCTCCGCAGTCTCAGCGCGGGTAACCGTGCCCTTCAGATCAGGAAGATCGCTGCCGGCTGCCATGCCATCCTGTGTGGTATCATGGCCCCTTACCTGTGCGAAGCGATAAAAGATCGATGCAAGCTGTTCACGCGTAACAGGATCATCCGGCCCAAATTTTTTGCCGTCAGAGTCTCCCATAATGCCGTTTTGCTGTGCCCAGGTTACCGCATCGTAAAGCCCTACGGTGCCGGGACCGTACTCAACATCCGTAAAGTGGTTCTTTCCCTCAACGGCAGGGCTGCCCGCCATACGGTAGAAGATCACCGCGATCTGGGCACGGGTGATATTGGTGTTCGGTGCAAAGGTCGTTGCGCTGATTCCGGACATCAATCCCTTCTCATGGACAAACATCACATCCTTATAAAACCGATCATTTCCATACACATCCGTAAATGGATTCGCCCCTGCGTGTGGATCGCTCTTTATCCACCCGGCGTAAACCGTCCTGTTTCCGATCATCCTGAGTTCCGTGATCTTCTGTGTCAATGCCTGATCGGAATACCAGCCGGTAAAATCATAGCCCTCGCGGGTCGGAATATGATCGGAAAGACTGACCGTCTTACCGTAGGTTCCCCAAATTGCACTTATGCCGCCGCCACCGTTCGCATGAAAGTTCAGCGTATAGCTGGAGGTATCGCCGCTGCCGCCGGAACTGCTGCTGTCCTTTTTCGGGATCGTCGGTGTCGTTGGAATCGTCGGGGTTGTCGGGATTGTCGGTGTCGTCGGGGTCGTCGGGGTCGTCGGGGTCGTCGGGGTCGTCGGTGTTGTCGGTGTCGTCGGTGTTGTCGGGGTCGTCGGTGTCGTCGGGGACGCCGGATCCTTCGGTACCACCTGTCCTGCCGCAATTCTGATACCACAGCCCTTACAATAGGTGTCCCCCGTATAGCCATCTGCGCTGGCGGTGGCCTCAACTCTGCCGCGCACCTCGGTGCCGCCCGTGTGGTGATCTGGATTCAGCTCCCCATAAGCCGCGCCGCAGACAGAACACACCGCCTGGTCTTTGCAGGTGGCTGTTCCGCCGGAGTGATCTTCCCTGATATCCTCTGCCTCACAGCGGGAACATTTCTTCCAGTGCCGGATTTCATTATGCTGCTGCACACTGAAATCATGACTCAGCGCATCCATCGTTTCTGATTTTGTTGCGGAGCAGACTGTGCAGGTATAGGTTTTCTGACCTGCGGTTGTACAGGTAGGCTGTATTGTCACTTCGCCGCTATCCCACTTATGTGTTGATTCTTCACCGATGACATTACAGTTTGAGCATTTCTTCCAATGTTTGTCGGCATCGCTCTGCCATTCGCCCCATGCGTGAATCTCCGGTATCACGATCACAAGTCTCCAGCTGGCATAAAGCACCACATTCTCCGTAACATGAAAGGTCTCTCCCGGGCAGCCCGCTTTCTCTCCCTCAGGATTATCCAGCGCCCAGTAATCAAGGATCGCTGATTGATATGTAAAACCAGACTCCGGAAGAACGTAATCCCCGGATATGCCTTCCACTGACTCCATATACCCCGGTGCTCCGTCTCCATCAAAAGAGACCGTGTAAGTTTCGCCCTTTACCTTCCATTTTTCCCATGCAGCTTCAAATTTGTCTTTATACGCGTCTGGAACATATATCGTCAGATTCTCCGGCCATGATTCATTGGGCAGATAAAATGCAAATGACAAGACTGCTTCTTCCGGATCTTTCCAATGGGTGTGAACTTGCCCAAGTTGCGGGCATTTATGAAACGCGAAGGGCATCACCTTTTTGACACTATTTGGAATATCAATCTGCCTGAGGGTGTTACAGTCCTGAAAAGCGGCAGTCTCTATTGTTTTGACTGTTTTTGGAATTTGCACCTCACTGAGTCTTGTGCATCCACTAAATGCATGTCTTCCAATCGTTGTCACTCCTTCCTCTATGACCACCTTGTCAATCTTAGACTTTTTGTCCTCCCAGGGACACCTTTTATCGGAACTATTTTTATCAAAATCAGGCATTTCCCCTTTACCGGATATCGTAATGGTCTTATTGTCTCTGCTGATCGTCCATTTAATATTTGTGCCTATGATAGGATTCTGGATGTCAGGAAACGGTCCATACAGCACCGCGGCAACCTTCAGATAGCGTGCGATATCAAGTATGACCGAGTCCTCAACGGAAAGCTGTATCATTGCGTCCTCAACAGCTTTAAACTGAAGCCTTATATCCTCGATGTTATCGTTATTGATATCTGTTACGTCCGGCAAAGCATCAATCATCTCCTGTGCGCGATTGATAGAAGAGACTTTCCGCGCATTGGACCGGGTGGCGATCGCTTTATTTTTCATAAGCGCTTTCGCAGTTATTGGAGTGGTTTCGCTGGCATATTGACAATTTAATTCTTTTGTGATGCAGCCGCTTTCCTCACTGCATACATGGCCGCATTCGGTGGGCTCCACCGCATCAGATGGGGTGACCACTTGTTCCGTTGTATCCTTCTGCGGGTAACATTCCGGCGTATGTTTATGGACACATGTTTCCGTCCACGTATAACACTCCGGGGTATGCTCATGGCTGCCCGCTCCTTTTCTCATTTCTGCCGCCAATACAGGCACAGAAACCAAAGAAAGCATCATACAGATACCGAGCAGTGCCGCATAGATCCGTTCTCTTTGTTTCTTTTGTTTTTCTGGCTTTCTCATTGATTTTCCCCCCATTTCCATGGTGTCTGTTTCTTTTTTCTGAACTTGATATATAAAACAGTGAGCACAACTGCCGCGGTAAAGGAAACGACCGCTTCCAGCACATATCCGCCCACACCCTCATGCAGCAGGATCGCCCCGTACATTCCCGCGGCATCCATCGGCTGGCTCTGCACCGTACCTACCGTTCCCAGAAGGGACAAAAACAGCAGAGCGCACAGTACAGACAGACTGCGAATGCTTCGCCGCGCCTGTCGGCGGCGATATTCCGCTATCCGCTCTTTTGCCAGCGAAACACGCTTTTGTGTATCGTACATGCACACAAAACCTCCTTTCTGAACACTCAGCTTAAGGGTCTTTCACTTATATAGGTACAAAAATCCGGAAAAACTCTCACCCGGGAAGTAGATTTTTCAAAAAAAAATGAGAGCTGCGTAAAAACAGCTCCCAAAAATCACAAAATAAAGTTATATTACGGTGTCAGACGGCAGGCAATCAGCTTTCCCGCTGCCAAAATCACTACAGGCAGAAGATAGGCAATATACTGCACTGCACCGCCGTAAGCGATCAGCAGATTATAAATCGCGTGAAGCGTGATGGCTGCTCCCAGCAGACCGCAGGTTCCGGCAATCTTCAGCCAGGTCCGCTGCCACACATACGCGAGACCTCCGCCTACAATGGCTCCGCAGATCACATGCATCGCTCCTGTTCCGATCCCCCGGAAAAAAATAAAGGAAAAATGTCCGGCTCCATTTTGGATCAGATAGCAGATATTTTCAAAAGTGGCAAAAGAAAGGGCGACCATCACAGCAGTAATTCTGATCTGTTCCGCTTTCGGCTCAAATACCAGAAGATAAAAGAGCAGAGGCAGAAGCTTCATGACTTCCTCCACCACCGGGGCAATCTCCGCAGTGGCGGCAAGGTTGTCCGCACCATAAAGCGCGGCAAAAAAGGTATTGATATAAGCGGAAAGCAGACACGCCCCCATTCCCGCAAGGCAGAACAGAAAAAATTTTGTCTGCCGTTTTCCCATGCACAGGGCGGCAATCAGTAACGGCGATGCCATACAGATAAAAACATTTTCAATATACGTCATTCCTGCACCGCCTTTCCCGTTGCCGGCAGCAAAGCGAACAGGCAGCCCGCCAGCAAAAGATCAAACCAGCAGTATGGGCTGAAAATGGAATCTCCCGGCCAGAAGCAGCCGGAAGTCCAGAGAGCATATTCTAATGTCACATAGCACAGTACCCAGATATGAAAATATTTCATATTATGCGCAGCTCCCCTCTGCCTTCTGGCATAGACAAGCCCCCGGATAGAAGAATAGGAAACAACGATCATCATACCGCACCAGAGCAGATTGGAGAGGATATCTCCAAAGGTGCAGTAAAATATGCACAGCGGAACACCGGCGAAGATGGCGCTCAGAGCTTTCCTGCACGGAAATCTCCGTTCTTCTGCCGAAGAAAGCGTGTATTGCAGCATGGAAAGGAAAATGACACTTGCTACCCAGCCGAACTCTGACACATAAAAGACCTGCGGCGTTTCGGAAAATAAAAGCAGATACAGTGTCCAGTAGAGAGAGCCAAGGAAGAAACAGCCATAAAAGCAGGTCAGCAGGAAATACTCCTGTTTCCGGCTTTTCAGATACCGGATACCACCCAAGCCAAAGCCCAGCAGGGTAACCGCGGCCTGCAAAAGGTTACTGACGACTTCCATCTGCATTTTCCCCCTTTTGCTCCCCTGTCTGTTCTTCTTCATTCAGTCTGCGGATGCGGAAACATAAAACCGTCACGCACACGCCGAGGACAAAGGCGAGCAGTCCGACCACGATATATCCAGGTGCAGAGCTGCCGCCCAACATCGTCGCAGTTGTTTCAAAGTTAGAGGCGGTTCCCATCTCGATCTGGCTGACAATATCAGGCATGGAAAGGGAAACACCTGCGATCACTGCAAGACATGCGGCCACGCAGCAAACTGCGGCAGCCCATTCTCTCCGCAGTCTTTTTTTGTATTCTTTTTCCGCAATACGACGTTTTACTTCCGCGATCCGTTCCTCATTACTTCGCATTGGTAATTCCCTCCCGCTCCAGTAATCCGCGCAAGCGCGCTTTTCCCCGGTATACCATATTGGTGATCTGCTTCTCACTTTTTCCCATGACCTCGGCAGCCTGCTGGTAGCTCATTCCTTCAAAATATGTCAGATAAAGAGCTTCCCGATAATCCGGTTTTAACTCGTCCATGCAGAAGTGCAGAATCTGATCCCGTTCCCTGGTCCGGATAACCTCCTCCACCAGCGTCTTTCCATCCGGCTCTTCCGTCAGGTCATCAAGGCTGAAGAAAAGCCGACGCCTGCTTTTGTGGCGCAAAGCCATGTGCCGCGCTGCTTTATACAGGTAGGCCTTAAGACCGCCGTCCCGGATACGCGGCTTTTTTGTGAACAGATAGGAAAATACTTCGATCATCAGGTCCTCCGCTTCGTGGACATCATGCAGATAGCCATTGATGTATAGGGTCAGCGGGTTACCGTATTTTCTCATTAAAGCCTCAAGTCCTGCTTCATCGCCGCGCAGATACTGCCTGTAAAGTTCTTCATCAATGACCATGCTGTTCATTTCCTTCTGTCTGAAATACTATACACAGTATATGTGGGCATCGGCATAATTTCAAGTCCTATTTTACTTCAAACTTCGCCCCGTGCTCCAGCTCATCCCCGTCCATATGATAGATCGCGTCGATAATATAATTCCGGTATGTTGCGTTCCCGTCCTGCGGTGTCAGCCGTTCATGGGCGATCTCCCCTGCGAGTCCCATGGCACAGACTGCCGCTGCTGCCGCCTCAAGCGGATGCTCCTGATTTGCAGTCACAAATGCTGCTGTAAGAGCAGAAAGCTGGCAGCCGGTTCCCGTGATGGAGGACATCATCGGATGGCCATTGTAAATACAGTACGCTTTTTTTGCGTCCGCCACGAGATCAATAGCGCCTGTGACCGCGATCACAGCCCCTGTCCTCCCCGCGAATTTCTTCACGAATGCCACCGCCTCATCAAGGTTATCTTCGGTTACACGGTCTGCGATATCCGCATCCACACCCTTTGTGGTCCCTGTTCCCACTGCAAGCGTCTTGATCTCAGAGATATTTCCGCGGATCACGGTGAATTTTACCGTTTTTAAGAGTTCGTTTGCCGTCGATGTCCGGAGTGTCGATGCCCCGACGCCCACCGGATCCAGCACTGCCGGGTGTCCCAGCTCATTGGCCCGCATTCCCGCGATCTTCATGGACTCGATGGTACGGCTGTTCAGCGTACCGATATTGATATTGAGGCCTGCGCAGATCGTCTGGATCTCCGCGACCTCCTCCTTATCGTCCGCCATGATCGGGGAAGCCCCGCAGGCCAGAACCATATTTGCGCAGTCATTCACCGTCACATAGTTCGTAATATTGTGGATCAGCGGGCTCTTCTCCCGCACCTGATCAAACATCTGTTTTAACATGCTTCTCTCTCCTCTACTGTCCCATTGCTTCCTGCATCCCTGCAAGGATATTGGCTTTCTTTAAGCTGTAGATCAGCACACCGCTGATCACTGCACCTCCGGCAGTTGAAACAAGGAACGGGATCACATATGCATAAAATGCCAGACCTGCCGCGCTCTTTCCCATAAGGAAGACCGCTACCGGATAGGCCGTGAGTCCGCCAAGAACAGAGGTTCCAAATACCTCACCGATCAGTGTCGCCGGAATATTCTGTGTCTTCTGATACACAAGCCCGCAGATCAGCGCGCCGAACATACTGCCCGGGAATGCCATCAGGCTTCCAAGTCCCAGAAGATTCCGGATCAGCGCCGCCGCGAATGCCGCACCCAGTCCGTATCCCGGTCCTAAGAGGACTGCACAGAGAATATTCACCATATGCTGTACCGGGGAACACTTACTCCCGAATACCGGGAATGAAAATAAGCTTCCTGCCACTGCGACAGCACAGAAAACGGCTGCAACCGCTAATTTTTTCGTATTTGTCTGTTTCATGTTTTATTCCGCGTGACCGGTCCTTCCTTCGGACCGTCACACATTCCTCCTTTGAAAATTTTCCGCAGCCGCAAAGCTTCCCTGCGCAGCTGCATTTTTAGGAAACGTCTGTACGACAACAGCGCTTCCACAGGCGAAGTACCATGTACTCCACATAAAAATGTACAGTTCCCCTCTCCGGATCACTGTATGGAAGGCGGTCGATGCTTACTGGCATCCTCTCACGCCGGAACACGGCTTCCCATCGCTGATCTCATACATGGCCCAGGGCGCTCCCCCTCGGCCCGCCGCCTGCTGGCGGATCCCGTTTCCTCCTTTCTCAAAGTATGGTTTTGTTACTTTTTTCTGCCACCCGTTTCGGAAACACAATGATCCTGAACTTTTTAAGTCAGATGACATCAAAACAGGAGACACCCTTCACGGCATGTCCCCTGTAAAAATTCATATCATGACTTCCTACGGCGGCATTATCCGCATCAGGTTAAAGGGTCGAAGTTCGATTACTTCCTCTCAGCCCGCCAACGAGCTCCCCTGTTTTTTGTAAGACTTATTATAGCGCATCTTCGAAAATTTGCAAGTAAAGAATTTCCTATTTTTCTTTTTCCTTCTTTGTCCGCACGTCCTGATCCATCTGAGCTTTCGCCTTTCTCGCAACCTTCCCGGCCGTGCTCATCGTACTGCCCCGGACGATCATTCCATTTCCAAAACGCCTGCGGATATCGTCGAACGCCTCATCTGCTTTCTTCTGTTTTTCCCGTTCATCAGGATTCTCAAACAGGGAGATCTGTCTGAAATCATCCGTTGTAAGATCCGTCAGCGCCATTCCGATCAGCCGCAGAGGCTCACACTTCCAACATTCATATAACAGTTTTTTCACCTGCGCAAAGATCTCATCCGTCACATCCGTGGGATCCTCAAAAGCTCTCTGATGTGACCTCGTCTTAAAATCCAGTGTCCGATAGGTCACCGCCACACAGCTGCACTTTTTCCCGTCTCTGCGCATCCTTGCAGCCACCACATCACACTGGGCGAGCAGAAGTGCCAGTGCCTGCTCGTATGTCACAAGATCCTCTTCCACGGTTGTCTCCGCGCTGTAGCCCTTCGCTTCCTCCCGCTCTGCCCGAACCGGGGAATCATCGATGCCGTTGGCATACCGGTAAAGCTGATGCCCGGCCTTTTCTCCCAGAATCCGCTTAAGCTCAGCTTCCACGCTCTGCGCCATATCTCCGATGGTCTTAATTCCTTCCTGTAAAAGTCTCTGCTCCGATGCCTTTCCAAGAAACAGAAGATCCCGCACAGGAAGCGGCCACATTTTTTCCGGGATCTCGGACGGAAATAGCGTATGAACCTTATCCGGCTTTTCAAAATCCGATGCCATCTTCGCCAACAGCTTATTCGTTCCAATCCCGACATTCACCGTAAAGCCCAGCTCATCCCGGATCTTATCCTTGATCTCGTGGGCCACCGCCACCGGATCCGGATAGATCAGATGGGTACCGGTCATGTCGAGAAACACCTCGTCGATCGAAAAGGACTCCATCGCAGGCGCATAGGACGCGCAGATCTCCTTAAACGCCCGGGAACACCTCTGGTACAACGCAAAATCACCCGGCACACACACGAGATCCGGACATTTCCGCAGTGCCAGTGCCACAGGTTCCCCTGTCGTCACCCCGTACTTTTTCGCCGGGATCGATTTCGCCACAACGATGCTGCGTCTTAGCTTCGGGTCCCCGCCGATACAGGACGGGATCTCCCGAAGATCCGGCAGCCCCTCCTTTACGCGCTTCGCCGCCTCCCAGGAGAGGAAGGCGCTGTTCACATCCACATGAAATATCAACCGTTCCATACTGTTTTCCTCATACCAGAACTTTCTAAGACTTCTGTCTCCTCATTCGGTCAGGCACTTCAAAGGAAACCTTTCTATGATCATGTCTCAGCTCATCCTGCCGCACTGCCTGCTCACACGCTTTTTTCTCTCATGATCCAGAAAAACGTGCACGTAAATATAATTCCCTTTACGATCGACGTGGACGTAAGCGCCCACCAGATTCCGTCAAGCCCCATGATACCGCTAAGAACGATGGCAAGCGGTATTCTGGCACTCGTAAGCACAATACTGATCACGCTGCAGAGTCTCGTTCTTCCGAGTCCCGACAGTGCTCCGATCGTCGTCAGCTCCACGCACATAAATGCCTCGCTGAATCCAATGATCACGAGATAGCCCACAGCTGTCGCAACCGCCTTCGGCTCATGAAAGAAGATATCCGCGATCGCATTTGGGAAACAGATAAATACGGCAGAGACCAGCACTCCCCAGATTCCGACCGTCCACAGGGATACCTGATATCCTTTCCGGACGCGTTCTCTCTCCCCTGCCCCATAGTTCTGGGCCACAAACGCGTTTAACGCCGCCGCGAAGCCATCAGCCGTATTCCAGGAGATCGATTCGATCTGACCGCCAACTCTCTGCGTTGCCACTGCCTCCGCACCGTATCCGGACACCATTCGCGTCAGGATCATGGAAATTCCGCAGTACGCCATGCCCTGGAGCGCGGTGGGAATTCCGATTCTGCAGATCCCCCTTAAAAACTCAGCAGGGATCTTCGCAAAGAGCCGGGTTCCTTTTAACACATTCTCCTTCTTCCGCGCAATGATCCCAAGAATCATGATACTCATCACGATCGCCTGGGCCGTCACCGTAGCGATCGCTGCCCCGGTTACACCCAGTCTCGGAAATGGCCCCGGTCCGAGGATCAGGACCGGATCCAGGATCATGTTTGTCACGAGTCCGATCAGATTTGCCATAAACGGCGTTTTTGAGTCTCCCTGAGCCGTATAGAGTCCAGTGAGCGTCAACGTCAAAAATGAAAATACGATCAGTCCACAGGCAATCTTTGTGTAGGCCAGCGCTGACGCCTGGGCTTCCGCATCCTCAAGTTTAAAAAATCCCACCATCTGATTGACAAATATGAGACAGAGGACCGCATACGCGATTCCCATTGCCGCTGAAAGCTGCACTGCAGCCTGGGCAAATCCGTGGGCTTTTTCCCGGTCCCCGCGCCCGATACATTGTGCCACCTGAACCTGTCCGCCCATTCTCGCCATAGACGCCAGCCCCTGCGAAAGCCAGGTAAACATTCCCCCGACGCCGACTCCCGCTACTGCCTTTGATCCCAGAAGGCCGATCCACGCCATGTCCGTAATGTTGTAAAGCGTCCCCAGAAATGCCGATGCCATGATCGGGACAGCGAGCTTCACCAGGGTCTTCATAATAGGTCCCTTTGTTAAATTTCCTTCCATACCCCAAATTCCTCATATATTTTTTTGATTGTCCAGTATTTCTATTATAGCTGATTTCTTCTGCGATGCAAACATATCTTTTCCTTGTTTACATTCTACCATATCTCTCAATGTACAGCAAACGCTAGTTCTGTATCTTGATAAAAATTTTGGCACACCTGACTCATCAAAGTAACGAGAACGCGGTGTGCCATTTTTCCCTTTATATATGTGTTTTTTCTGATACTACGGACGCCTGATTCAGATTCTTCTGCAACATGGCAATCAATTCCTCAATAACTATTGGCTTGGATAAGAATCCATCCATGCCGCATTCCAGCGCTTTCTTTCTGTCTTCATCAAACGCATTTGCAGTCATGGCAAGAATTGTAATCCCCGCCAGTGCCGGATTATCCAGAGCACGGATCGCCTTAGTGGCTTCATATCCATTCATTACCGGCATCTGTACATCCATCAGCACCAGATGATAATCGCCCGGCTTCGAATTCTTAACCTTCTCCACTGTTTCTGCCCCATTTTCTGCAGTATCAACCAGGAAGCCATATTCATTAAGAAGCTCCACCGCAATTTCACTGTTCAGTTCATTGTCTTCCGCAAGCAGTATACATTTTCCTCTGAAATCTGAGCCTGCCGTCGGAAGAATTGACTTCTCCGGCTCGTCCTGGCTCTGACCGATAACAGTCATCAAAGTCTCTCTGATATCTGACATAAACAGAGGTTTCGCGCAGAATGCAGTTACCCCTGCTTCTCTGGCTTCCACTTCAATATCTGACCAATCATAAGCCGTCAGGATAATGATCGGCGTATCATCTCCAAGACTACGGATCTGTCTGGTAACCTCAATGCCATTCATATCCGGCAGCCGCCAGTCGATAATATAAGCATGGAATGCATCCCCAAGCTCCATAGACTGCCGTGCACGGAGGACGGCCTCCTTACCGGAAAGTGTCCATTCTGAACGCATTCCAACCTTCACCAGCATCTTTGTCACACTGTCACAGGTATTAAAATCGTCGTCTGCAACCAATGCCTTAAGACCTTCCAGCTCTGCAATCTTCTCTATACGGTGATTCCCGGACTGGATCCGGAATGGCAGACGAACAATAAATTCGGTGCCTTTCCCCTGTTCGGTCTGAACCTCAATGGTGCCGCCCATCATATCCACGATATTCTTGGTAATGGCCATGCCAAGTCCTGTGCCCTGAGTCCTGCTCACAGTGGAAGTCCGCTCCCGCTCAAAAGGAGAAAAGAGCTTCTGTACAAATTCCTGGCTCATGCCGATTCCATTATCCTTTACCCGGATCTCGTACAGTTCACTGCCTCTTTGGAGTCCCGGGAACTGTTTCAGCCGGACAGAAACCGTTCCGCCTGCAGGAGTAAACTTGATCGCATTAGACAAAAGATTCAGCAGCACCTGATTTAAACGTGTCCTGTCACAATAGACATCCTCATTGGTAATATCCATTGCATCCATATAAAGATCCAGCTGTTTCGCATGGACCTGCCCGCTGATAATGGTCTTCAGATCATGAAGCACATCCGACAGACTGACCTCCGTTTCTTCCAGATGGATCTTTCCACTCTCAATCCGGCTCATATCCAGGATATCATTGATCAGTGAAAGCAGATGTTTACTGGAGGAAAGGATTTTGCTCAGATAATCTCTGACTTTTTTCTGATTATCAATATTGCTTACAGCCAGTGTGGTAAAGCCGATGATCGCATTCATTGGTGTCCGGATATCGTGAGACATGTTGGAAAGGAA
>ERZ809074.1413-NODE-1413-length-31350-cov-12.094903_pt1 | contig 31350 bp, 30 predicted proteins | sample MGYA00520795_ERZ809074 | MGnify/ENA primary metagenome ERZ809074 (study PRJEB31570, sample SAMEA3212989) | Homo sapiens | biome: human-gut; feature: human gut; material: fecal | place: Sweden | collected 2011 ...
AGCTCACCCACGATCACTCCTATGTGCAGGAGCTGGTGGACTGCGGCACCATCACGGTGGAAGAGGCCGAGCACCATCCCCAGAAAAACATCATTACCAAGGCGCTTGGCGTGGATTACCGGCTGGAGCCGGAGTGCACCATCGTCAAGGTGCAGCCCGGAGATCTGCTGCTGCTCTGCTCGGACGGCCTGACCAACGCCGTCCCGCGGGAAGACATCGAGCAGCTGCTGGGCAAGGGCTCGTTCTACGACCTGCCGGACCGCCTGGTGGATACCGCCGATGAAAACGGCGGGCCGGATAATATCACCGCCCTGCTGCTGGGCGTAGAGCCGCTGGAGGTACGCCATGGATAATCTCATTGGCCGGACGCTGGACGGCCTGTATGCAGTCCGGGAGCTCATTGGCACGGGCGGTATGGCAAATGTTTATAAGGCAGTCGTGGTGGGGGAAAACGGCCCGGTCCCGGTGGGAACGGTGGTGGCCGTCAAGGTCCTGCGCCAGGAGCTGATGCACGACCCGGACCTTGTCCGCCGCTTTAAAAATGAATCCAAAGCCATTTCGCTGCTCAACCATCCCAACATCGTCAAGGTGTATGATGTCTCGGTCAGCGAAACGCTGCAATATATCGTGATGGAGTATGTGGACGGTATGACGCTGCGGGAGTACCTGAACGAACGCGGCGGCAAGCTGACCAGTCGGGAAACGGTGCATTTCATCTCCCAGATCTTAAAGGCTCTTGACCATGCCCACCGCAACGGCGTGGTGCACCGGGACATCAAGCCCCAGAACATCATGCTGCTGGACAATGGCCAGCTCCGGATGATGGATTTTGGCATCGCGCGGGTTTCCCGGGCCGAAAATCAGCTGGGCGGCGGCAAGGCCATGGGCAGTGTTCACTATATCAGCCCGGAACAGGCCAAGGGTGACGAAACAGACCGCAAGAGCGATCTTTATTCGGTGGGCGTCATGATGTACGAGATGCTCTCGGGCAAGCTGCCCTTTGACGCCGACGATGTAGTGGCCGTGGCCATGAAGCAGATCACCGATGAGCCCCGCTCCCTGCAGGAGCTGGCTCCCACTGTGCCGCATGGTCTTGTGGAGATCACGGAACGTGCCATGGCAAAGCTGCCAGCCAACCGCTACAGCAGCGCGGCGGAGATGCTGGAAGCGCTCAATGCCTATGTGGAGAACCCGGCCATCGTCTTCAACTACACTTATCTCCCGGAAGAAGTTCCTGAAAAGGTGGTGACACCCTCTATGAGTCAAAAACGTGAGGCAGGCACTGTCCGCGGCAGTGCCAAAAATACCCGCAAAAAAGGCAAGAAGCGGCGCTCGGCCTTTCTCCCGGTGCTGTTTGGCATCACGGTGGCCTTTGCGCTGGCCTGTGCCGCTTTGTGCTGGAGCATCCTCAACGATTCCAGCAATCTGATGAACCAGAAAGCCGATGTTGTCCTGGGCGATTACAGCGGCATGACGCAGGATGAAGTCAACGCTTCTCAACAGGTGGCCTCCGGCCAGATCACCGTCAACTGGGAGCAGGAGTATTCCAACGACTACGCCGCAGGTTATGTTTACAAGCAGTCTCCCGTAGCGGGCCGTACCGTCCGCGAGGGCCAGAGCGTGACACTGACCGTCAGCCTGGGCATCCAGTATGTCACGGTGCCAGACCTGACCAACTACCTGCAGGCCGATGGCGAACAGCAGCTCAAAGATCTGGGCGTGTCCGTTCTGGTCACCCAGGCGGTGGATGAATCGGTGGCCGCAGGCTCCATCATCCGCACCGACCCGGCCGCCGGCAGTCAGGTGGCCGCCGGGACTACGGTGGTCGTCTATGTCAGCCGCCCGCAGGTGAGCACCACCACCAAGGTGCCCTCTCTGGTGGGCATGAGTGTGGACGATGCCCGCACCCTGCTGGTGCAGAACAAACTGGGCCTCGGCAGTCAGTCGGAGGAGTACAGTGACCAGCCCGTGGGCACCATCATCAGTCAGAACCCCGGCGCAGGGGCATCCATCAAGCTGAACAGCCGTGTCAGTGTGGTCGTCAGTGCAGGCCCGGAGCCCGCACCGGAACCGGAAGCCCCCAGCAGCTCGGATGGCGGCAGTGATGGCAGCTGGTGGGGCGGCCTGTGGGGCAGCGGCGCTTCTTCTTCCAGCAGCACGGAGGGCGGCGAGAGTGCATCGTCCTCTGGCGGTGCCACTCTGGGGGACTGGTGGCAGTCCTGGCTGTCGTAAGGGAGGCCGCAGATGAACGGTTATATCGTGAAAGGTATCGGCGGGTTCTATTACGTCAAAACAGCGGAGGGAATCGTGGAGTGCAAGCCCCGCGGCATCTTCCGCAAACAGAAAATCACCCCGGTGGCAGGCGACGAAGTGACGCTGGAAACCGAGAATGGCGCAGCCGTCATTGCACAGATCGCACCCCGCAAAAACGTTTTTGTCCGTCCGCCGGTGGCAAACCTGGATGTGCTGTTCCTGGTGGCCAGCACCACACAGCCTACCCCCAGCACACTGGTGCTGGATAAACTCTCGGCCATTGCAGTGGATAAAGGCGTTCAGCCTGTCATCGTCTGTACCAAAGGCGACTTGGCCGAAGCAGAGTTCCTGCGCTCGGCTTATGAAAAATCCACCCTGCCTTTCATCCGGATCGATTATGAGACCGGAGCCGGGCTGGACGAGGTCAAGCAGTGGATCACAGGCCGCCTGTGCGCGTTCTGCGGAAACTCCGGCGTGGGCAAATCCACGTTGCTCAATGCGTTGCTGCCAGACGTGGAGCGGGAAACGGGTGCCATCAGCCAGAAGCTGGGCCGCGGCCGCCACACCACCCGGGAAGTGACCATTTTTGAGGCGTTTGGCGGGCGCATTGCCGATACGCCCGGCTTTGCCAGCCTGGAAGCCAACCGTGCCGGGTTTATCCCGAAAGAGAATCTGGAACACGCGTTCCCGGAGTTTGGGCCTTACCTGGGAGAGTGCCAGTTTACCGGCTGTTCCCACCGTGCAGAAAAAGGCTGCGCCGTCCGTGCCGCATTGGCCGAGGGGAAACTCTCCCAGACCCGGTACGACAGCTATTGCGCCATGTACGACGAAGTAAAAGACGTCAAAGACTGGCAGCGGCCCAAAGTTTAAAAACCTCTCACCCGTTCCGTCCCCCTACGGGGGCGCGTCCGGGAGCTCCCCTAACAGGGGAGCCAGGAATCGAGGAAGAAAGAAGAATCGTTTTATGTCCCGTTGTGTGATCCTTTCCGCCTGCCCGGTTTCGCCGGAACTGGCAAAGCTGCTGCGCCCGGATGATTTCATCATCGCCTGTGACGCAGGCTACCGCAATTGCACTCCGCTGGGCTGCAAGCCCAATATCATAGTGGGCGATTTTGATACGGCTCCCTGCCCGGAGCAGCAGGATGACGACATTGTTGTTCTGCCCCATGTCAAGGATGATACCGATACCGAGTATGCCGCCAAGCTGGTCTCTCAAAAAGGCTTTACGGAGGTGTTGCTGCTGGGTGCTCTGGGTGGCAAGCGGCTGGAGCATACACTGGCAAACCTTTGCACCGGCCTTGGGCTGGAGCAGCGCGGCGTGCGGGTCACCATTCAGGACGAGCGCAGCCGCGTCAGTTACGTACTCCCCGGTGAGACCCGCAGCTACCCCAAGGAAGATTATTTCTTCTTTTCTGTCTTCCCGTTGGAGGGAAAGGCCGAGGGCGTGTGCGAGAGCGGTTCGTTCTATGAACTGACGGATGCAATCTTGACAGCAACCTATCCGCTGGGCGTCAGCAATGAATATGCTGAGGGCTCTGACTGCATCACCGTCAGCACCCGCACCGGAGCACTGGTGGTCGTTGAAACGCTGGCAGACGGTCCTGTTTGCTGAAGCGCCTGCACATTTTGTGCGCAAACCGCCTATACTGGGGCAAAACCAGTGAAAGGCGGGGTGCATCCATGCAGGTGGTTGTGGTAAAAAGCCCGAAACTTCTCCGGGGGCTGCTGTGCCGGTTGTTCGGCATCAAAAAGAGCCCCAAAGAGAACCTGTAACAAAAATCTGCCGGATGGCTGTGTGCTGTCCGGCAGATTTTTTGCGCATACCGTTTCATTACAGGGCATAAAATGTGCCAAGCGGACAGGAAAGGAGCGCGTTGCATGGAACTGAAGATTTTCCGGGATGCTTTGCCCGCTGCAGGTGCCAGCTGCACCCTCAAGGCGGAGCTCCCGTTGGAAACAGAGATTTTGATTTCCGATTACCTGCCCCCGGTCTTTAAACTGGTCAAGTGTTTTGTGCGGCCGGTGGTGCTGCAAAAACAGCTGCAGCCCGGGCGGCTGACGCTGGACGGCTACCTGCGCTGTACGGTCTATTATCAGGGCGAGGACGGCGCGGGCCTCTGCCAGACCGAGCAGAAGCTGCCCTTTACCAAAACGCTGGAGTTGCCGGAATTTCCATTCACGGCGTGGGCGGCACAGGTGGAGGGACAGACGGAATATGTCAATTGCCGGGTGGTCAACCCCCACCGTATCGAGGCACGGGGCGCGTTCGGGCTGGTGGTATCGGTTCATGCGCAGAACAAAACAGAGCTCATCACTGCACTCTCGGAGGGGGGCATTGAGCAGAAGTTTACCACCATCACGGGCGTGCGGCGTGCCGCTGTGCTGGAAAAGCTGATCACCGTGGAGGGGGAGCTTGCACTGGAAACAGCCCCGGCGGCAGTTCTGGACTTCTCCGGCACGGCAGAGGTCCGGGAGCTGAAAGTCTTGCGGGGAAAGGCGGTTGCCAAGGGAGAAATCAAAGGACAGTGTGCCTGGCGTGCTGAGGGAGAGACGAGCCTGCGGAGCACCAGCATCACACTGCCGTTCAACCAGGTGCTGGACGCGGAGGGACTGAGTGAGGACTGCCGCTGCCTGTGTGTGGTGGAGCCCACAGGGTTCACACTGGCACAGGGCGAGGGGGACACTTCCGGCCCCGGCACACTGACCGTGACCGCCATGCTCCGGCTGCGGGGTTGGCGGCCTTACCAGCTCCAGTGCGTGACCGACGCGTTCTCAACGAAATTTGAGACGACACAGACCATGCAGAACATCTTATCCGAGCGGATCGTCTGCCCGCTGAGTGCATCTGCTACCCTCAAAGGCTCCGGTGCACTGCCGGATGCCGGGGCAAAAGTGCTGGCCTGTTTTGCCTCTTTTGGCCCGGCTCAGCTGGCATTCCAGAATGGCCGCTGGAATCTGACGGCCCGGGTAACCGTCACGGCCTTTGCGGAAAATACGCTGGCCGAGCTGGAAAGTTATGAAAAAACGTTGGAAATGAATCTTGCGCTGGATACCACGCTGCCGGAAACAGCTGATCTCTACCCGGAGTGCTGGCTGAGTGTGGAAGATCTGCAATGCACGGCACAGGGCGGTGCACTGGAAGTAACGGTGACGGCCCGGGTGGAGGGGACGATCCTGGAGCGCTGCACAACAGCCTGCGTGGAGAGCATTGCACTGGGAGAACCGCTGACTCCAGCCGATCCGGAGATCTCGCTGCGGGTCTATTATGCACAGGCAGGGGAGCAACTGTTTGAGATCGCCCGGAGATTCTCCGTCTCCCCAGGGCAGATGCTGGCTGCCAATGACCTGCCCGAGGGCACAGAGACCCTTGCAGCGCCTCGCAGACTGCTGGTACCTGGCGGGTAATATTTGCCAAACAACCCGAGTCTTGTCTGTAAAAACTGCACAAAGCCCGATTTAAGTATGACTTATGAAAGAAACGGGAACAAAAACTTGCGGAACCCTCTGGTAAAGTGCCGCTGGCGCTGTTATAATTTGAATCGTCTGTTAAAAGAGAACCCCAAAAGAGGGAAGGAGCAAGGATATGTTAAAAAGTACGGAGCTGGAAAGCGCAGCTTACCAGTTTGAAGCAAAAATGCCCCTCAAGCACGCCATCCCGCTGGGTCTGCAGCATGTGTTTGCCATGTTTGTGGGCAACCTGACCCCGCTGCTGATCATCACCAGCGCCTGCGGCCTGGCAGGCGGCGAGTTTGCCGACCTGCAGGTCAGCCTGCTGCAGAACGCCATGTTTGTGGCCGGCATCGTCACGCTGATCCAGCTGTATGCAGTGGGCCCCGTCGGCGGCAAAGTGCCAATCATTATGGGCACCAGCTCAGGCTTCCTGGGCGTGTTCAACAGTGTGGCGGCTACCATGGGCGGCGGCGTCACGGCCTATGGCGCCATTATGGGCGCGTCCATTCTGGGCGGCATCTTTGAGAGCGTCCTCGGCGTCTTCCTCAAGCCTCTGCGCAAGCTGTTCCCCTCGGTCGTTACCGGCACGGTCGTGCTGTCCATCGGCCTGTCGCTGATCTCCGTCGGCATCAACTCGTTCGGCGGCGGCAACGGTGCAAAGGACTTTGGCTCTATGGAAAACCTGCTGCTGGCAATTTTCGTGCTGGTGGTCATCCTGTTCCTCAAGCACTGGACCACAGGCTTCCTGAGCTCTTCTTCCATCCTCATCGGCATCATCGTGGGTTATGTTGCTGCCATCATGATGGGCTTTGTGCTGCCCACCACTGGTGTCACCGCTGACGGCGTGGAGTTCACCAAGGCATGGGTCCTCAACTGGGACAAAGTAGCACAGGCCAGCTGGTTTGCCATTCCCAAGCTGGTGCCCGTTAAGATCGTGTTTGATCTGCGCGCCATCCTGCCCGTGATGGTCATGTTCATCGTCACCGCTGTGGAGACGGTGGGCGATATCTCCGGTGTGATGGAGGGCGGTATGAACCGCGAGCCCAGCGATAAAGAGCTGTCCGGCGGTGTCATCTGCGACGGCCTGGGCTCCACCTTTGCCGCCTGCTTTGGCGTGCTGCCCAACACCTCGTTCAGCCAGAACGTTGGTCTGGTGGCCATGACCAAGGTGGTCAACCGTGGTGCACTGGCTACCGGTGCAGTCTTCCTGATCCTCTGCGGCCTCATCCCCAAGCTGGGCGCACTGGTCTCCATTATGCCTCAGGCTGTTCTGGGCGGTGCGGCTGTCATGATGTTCTCTTCCATCGTGGTGTCTGGTATCCAGCTCATCACCAAAGAGAAGATGACCCCGCGCACCCTGACCATCGTTTCCGTGGCTCTGGGCGTCGGTTATGGCATGGGTGCAAACTCCAGCATTCTGGCACACACCCCGCAGGCCATCCAGCTCATCTGCGGTGAGTCCGGCATCGTCCCGGCAGCCTTTGTGGCCATCGTGCTCAACCTGCTGCTGCCGAAAGACGACAAAGCGGAATAATTACAGCATCGCTTCCAGCTTCTGCAGGACTTCCGGGGTGTCGGCATCCCACAGCTCTTCGTGGTGAGCGGTATAAAAACAATGTACCTGTTCCGGATACTGCCGGAGCAGAAAACTGCCACCCTTGCCCTCGGGCAGGGTACGCAGGGCGGGGAAATACCTGCTGTCAAACAGAACGGGACTTCCGACCAGGGGTGTCGGGTCATCTTTGGCCCGATATGCCAGCCGGAAGATCATCCGTTCTGTTTCTTTTTGTGTCTGGAGGTGCTCTGCAAAGGCGCGGAGCAATGATTCTACGCTCTCCCGCCGCAGCAGAGGCTGATCTCCGGGCAGGAACATGCAGCCCGCAAGGTCAGGCCGTTCTGCCAGCAGCGCTTCCAGTCCCAGCCGCACAGTGTCGTTCCGGCCTGGCAGAGCGTGGAGCAGGCAGGGAACACTGACTTCTCTGCAGAGCGTTTCTACCTCCGGAGAGCGGGCCACTACTACCCGTGAAGCCAGAAGCGGCGTGTCCGTAGCGGCAAAAGCGCGGCGGAGCATGGGCTCTCTGCCGGGGCCAAAGGGTGTCAGCAGCTTGTTGGAACCAAAGCGGGTGGAAAGCCCCGACGCCATGATGACACACCCGACGGGCAAGGTCTTGTTTTCTGCCATAAAAAGTCTCCCTTACAATCGCGGCAAAATTGCTGTCTTATCAATAGCATTATAAAATAAATTGTGTTAAAATAAAAGTAATCACCGAAAAAAGAGAGGAACTGCGTATGATGACGATTCGGGAATATAAAAAAGCCGAGAGCCTGGAAGAAGCATGGCAGCTCAACCAGAAAAAACCCAACCGTGTTCTGGGTGGAATGATCTGGCTCAAGATGGAGAAGATCAACGTTGGTACTGCCATTGATCTGTCCGGCTTGGGGCTGGACACCATTGAGGAGACGGACGAGGGCTTCTCCATTGGTGCCATGGTCACGCTGCGCCAGCTGGAGCTGCACCCCGGCCTCGCTGCCTATACGGACGGTGCCGTGCGGGAATCGGTGCGGCACATCGTGGGCGTGCAGCTGCGCAACCTCGCCACGGTGGGCGGCAGCATTTACAGCCGCTTTGGCTTTTCCGATGTTCTTACCATGTTCCTGGCGCTGAATGCTTCGGTGGAACTGTATAAAGGCGGCATCGTCCCGCTGGCGGAGTATGCCCAGCGCCCCTATGACCGGGATATTCTGGTGCGGGTCATTGTGCCAAAAGAAGACGCAAAATTCTGCTACCAGTCGGTGCGCAATAGTCAGACAGATATTCCGGTGCTGACCTGTGCGGCCGCAAAGAACGCCGCCGGGGAGTATCGCTTTGCCATCGGGGCCCGCCCGGGCAAAGCCGTGCTCTATACCCTGCCGGCCGATGCAGGGGAGACGCCGGAGCTCACGAGCGCCCGGTTTGCTGCCTCCATCCGGAGCAGGATCAAGACCGAGAGCAACATGCGCGGCAGTGCGGAATACCGCAACCATCTGGCAGGTGTGCTGGTCAAGCGCGCCGTCAAGCAGCTGGGCTGAGAGAGGAGACGACCATATTATGCAGATCAATCTTATCTTAAACGGCACCAAGGTGTCGGCCGATGTGGCCGCGGACACCCTGCTGCTGGATCTTGTGCGCAGCCAGGGCTGTGCCAGTGTCAAGCGCGGCTGTGAGACCTCCAACTGCGGTTTGTGCACGGTGTTCCTGGAGGACAAGCCCGTCCTTTCCTGCTCCGTTCTGGCTGCCCGTGCCGATGGCAAACGGGTCACGACACTGGAGGGCCTGCAGGAAGAAGCCGCGGAGTTTGGTGCATTTATTGCGGACCAGGGCGCAGAGCAGTGCGGCTTCTGCAACCCGGGCTTTATCATGAACGCCCTCGCCCTTTTCCGGGAAAAAGAATACCCCACGGAAGAGGAAATCAAAGAATATCTTTCCGGCAACCTCTGCCGCTGCTCGGGCTATGAGGGCCAGCTGCGGGGTATTTTGAATTTCCTTGCCTGGAAAAAACAGAAACAGGAGGCCGCCGAATGAAAACCGTCAGCAAAGCATACCGCAAAAAAGATGCCATGCAGCTGGTAACGGGACAGCCAGTTTACATGGACGATCTCGTTCCGGCCAACTGCCTCATCGTCAAGCTGCTCCGCTCGCCCCACGCCAACGCGATTGTCAAGACCGTCAATACGGCGGTGGCCAAAAAGGTGCCGGGCATTGAGGCGATTTTTACCTGGGAAGACGTCCCGCAGGATGCTCCCCGGTATACTCAGGCAGGCCAGACGTTCCCGGAGGCCAGTCCCCGTGACCGCCTGCTCATCGACCGCCATGTCCGTTTTGTGGGCGATGTCGTTGCCATTGTGGCCGGCAAAGACGAAAAATGCGTGGACAAGGCCCTCCGACTCATCAAAGTGGAGTACGAGGTGCTGGACGCTGTTTTGGATTACCATACGGCCAAAGATAACCCCGTTCTGGTCCATCCGGAGGAAAACTGGGAGGCCCTCTGCCCGGTTGGAGCCGACAACAAACGCAACCTTTGTGCCCATGGTGAGGAGGGAGACGGCGACATTGAAGCTGTGCTGGCAAACAGCGATATCGTCATTGAACACACCTACCATACCAAGGCCTGCCAGCAGGCCATGATGGAAACATTCCGCACGTATTGCTCCATTGATTTGTATGGACGTCTGAACATTCTCAGCTCGACGCAGATCGTCTTCCATACCCGCCGCAATGTGGCCAATGCCCTGCATATTCCCAAATCCATGATCCGGGTCATCAAACCCCGCGTCGGCGGCGGTTTTGGGGCCAAGCAGACCAACGTCTGCGAGGTTTACCCGGCTTTTGTGACCTGGAAGACCAAGAAACCCTCCAAGATCATTTTCAGCCGAGTAGAAAGCCAGATCGCTTCTTCGCCCCGCCATGAGATGGAAATCCATCTCCGGCTGGGTGCTACCAAAGAGGGCATCGTCAAAGGCATTGATATGCATACGCTCTCCAATACGGGCGCTTACGGCGAGCACGGCCCCACCACGGTGGGCCTGTCCGGCCACAAATCCATCCCGCTTTATGCCAAGGCAGAAGCATTCCGCTTTACCTATGATGTGGTCTACACCAACCACATGTCGGCGGGTGCTTACCGCGGTTACGGCGCAACGCAGGGCCTGTTTGCGGTGGAATCCGCAGTCAATGAGCTGGCGGCAAAACTCCATATGGATCCGTTTGAGATCCGCCAAAAGAATATCGTCAAAGAGGGCGACTACATGCCCGCGTACTATGGGGCCACCAACACCAGCTGCGCGCTGGACCGTTGCCTGGCCAAAGTGCATGAGATGATCCGCTGGGACGAGAAATATCCGGTCCACGACCTGGGCAACGGTAAAGTCCGTGCCGTCGGTATGGGCATGGCAATGCAGGGCTCTGGTATTTCCGGCATGGATGTGGGCAGTGCGACCCTCAAAGTCAACGACGAGGGCTTCTACAGCCTCGTCATTGGTGCAGCCGATATGGGGACGGGTTGTGACACCACGCTGGCACAGATCGCAGCCGAAGTGCTGGACTGTGAGCTGGATGATATTACCGTCTTTGGTGCCGATACCGATACTTCACCTTATGATTCCGGTTCCTATGCCTCCAGTACAACGTATGTCACCGGCAAGGCTGTGGAAAAATGCGCCCTCAAGCTCCGGGAGCAGATCAGCAAGCTGGGCGCTGAGATGTTGGAATGTGCCCCGGATGAAGTGACCTTTGACGGAAGGAAAGTCTATGTGGACGCTGCACCGGAGCGCGGCGTTTCGCTGGCGGAGATCGCGAGCGCTTCCCAGTTCGGCCACATGGTCCCGCTGGAAGTTACCGAAACCCATACCTCTCCGCTGTCGCCTCCGCCGTACATGGTGGGTGCTGCGGAAATCGAGCTGGACAAAGAGACCGGCGAAGTCAAGGTTCTGGAATTTGACGCCTGTGTGGACTGCGGTACGCCCATCAACCCCAACCTGACCCGGGTACAGGCCGAGGGAGGTATCCTGCAGGGCATCGGCATGACCCTGACCGAGAACATTACCTATGATGCCAAGGGATACCCGATGGAAAATTCGCTCTTCCAGTATAAGATCCCGGCCCGTGTGGATATTGGACACATCAACGTGGAGTTTGAGAACAGCTATGAGCCAAACGGCCCGTTTGGTGCGAAATCCATCGGTGAAGTTGTCATTAACACACCGCTGCCGGCAATCTCGGACGCTATTTACAACGCCATCGGCACCCGCTTCTATGAGCTGCCCATTACACCGGAGCAGGTTGCCATGGCGGCAGCGGAAAAAGAATAAGATGCTGGACGAAACACAATTTCCATTCTTGGCTGAGAAAGGCCATATCGTTTCACTGGTGGGCGGTGGCGGGAAAACCACCCTGCTGCACGCCATGGCGGCGCACGGTGCCCGCAAAGGCTGGCGGGTGCTGGCTTCCACTACCACTCACATCCAACGCCCGAAAGAACCCCTCTTGGCCAGGACGAACGCGGAGCTTGCAGCTCTCTGGACGAGTGGCAACTATGCGGTAGCAGGAGCCCCGGCCCCGGACAACAAACTGACACAGCCGCCGCAGCTGGAACGCTGGATGGCGCAGGCAGACGCGGTCTTTCTGGAAGCAGATGGCGCAAAGCATCTGTCCTGCAAGGCCCCGGCGGCTCATGAACCGGTGCTGCTGCCTCAAAGTGATATTGTGCTGGCAGTGGCAGGGCTCTCCGCAGTGGGAAAGCCGCTGCAGGAAGTCTGCTTCCGGCTGGAAACGGCCTGCACATTGCTGGGCGTTCCGCCGGAGGCGATCCTGACGCCGGAATTGCTGGCGAAGCTGCTGGCCGATGAACAGGGCGGGCGCAAGGCTGTTGGGGCGCGCCATTTTTATGCGGTACTCAACCAGGCCGATACGCCGCAGCGCCAGGCCGCAGGCGAGAAAACCAAAGAACTGCTGTGGGCGCGGTATGGTGTCTCGGTGGTACTGACAACATTTTCGGAAAGGGAGCGTGCCTAAATGCCAGACGGAGAGAAGATCGTTTTCTGTACAGGCGGCGGCTGTACCGCAAAGCTTGGTGCAGGAGTGCTGAGCCGTATCCTGGAAAAGCTGCCCCGGGGCGAGAAAAACCCGAATCTGCTGGTCGGCTACGACAGCCGGGACGATGCCGCCGTTTATAAAATCACGGAGGATATCGCACTGGTACAGACCGTGGACTTCTTTCCACCGATGGTAGATGACCCTTACACGTTCGGGCAGATCGCGGCCGCCAACGCCCTCAGTGATGTTTATGCGATGGGCGGCGAAGTGAAGACGGCGCTGAACCTTGTCTGTTTCCCGGAGAGCATGGATCTGAACGTTCTGGGAGAGATCCTGCGCGGCGGTGCGGAAAAAGTCGCCGAAGCGGGCGGGATCCTTGCAGGAGGGCATTCCATTGCAGACACGGGAGTCAAGTACGGCCTCTCGGTCACGGGCCTGGTAGATCCGCACCACCTCTATGCCAATGACGCCGGGCGGCCCGGAGACAAGCTCATCCTGACCAAAGCACTGGGCGTGGGGCTCATCTGTACCGCCAATCGGGTGGGGGAAGCTGCCCCGGAGCATCTGGCAGGGGCGATCCAGTCCATGACGACACTGAATAAAACAGCGGCTCAGATCAGCCGGAAATATGCTGTCCATGCCGCGACAGATGTGACGGGATTCAGCTTCCTCGGCCATCTGCACGAGATGATGGGTGGAAAACTTGCCTGCCGGGTGGATGCCCGGCGGGTCCCGGTTTTGCTGGGTGCATGGGAAGCGGCCGATGATTTCCTGTACACAGCGGCGGGCCAGCGCAACCGCAATCACACCGGGCCCTTTGTCCGGTTTGAGAATGTGCCGTTTGCGATGGAAGAAATTTTATTTGACCCACAGACTTCCGGCGGTTTGCTGCTGGCTGTGGCACCGCAGGATGCCGACGCACTGGAAGCTGAACTGAAAGAGGCTGGTCTGCCTGCAGCCATTGTAGGCAAAATTTTGGAAAAAGAAGAGAAACAGCCGGAAATCACGGTTATATTCTGAGATTAGGGGGGAACACTTATGGTAAAAGTAGACGCACGCGGGGATGCCTGCCCGCTGCCCGTTGTCAAGGCGAAAAAGGCCATTGCAGAGCTGAATGGAGCCGGTGAGGTGGAAATTCTGGTCGATAATGAGATCGCGGTCCAGAACCTGACCAAAATGGCCCAGCAGAAAGGCCTTGTTTACAGTGCTGAGAAGCTGGCAGAACGAGAGTATTCGGTCCGCTTTACGGTTGGCGAAACGACACCTGAAAGCGAGGAAAAAGTGGAAGCCTGTGTACCGGATACCCGTACCGATACAGTGGTTGTCATCGCCTCGGATCAGATGGGCGAGGGGGCCGAGGAACTGGGTAAAACCCTGCTCAAAGCCTTTGTATTCTCGCTCACCCAGCAGGATAAACTGCCCAAGACGATACTGTTCTATAACGGCGGCGCACACCTGACCTGTGAGGGTTCGCCCATGCTGGAAGACCTCAAGGCACTGGAGGCCGAGGGCGTGGAGATTCTGACCTGCGGCACCTGCCTGAATTTCTACGGCCTGACGAAAAAGCTTGCGGTGGGCGGTGTGACCAACATGTATGTCATTGCCGAAAAGATGCTTGGCGCCGGGAACGTGGTCAAGCCGTGATTTATCTGGACAATGCCGCGACGACTCTTCATAAACCGCCGCAGGTAGGGCAGGCCATGCTGGAAGCTCTGCAGACAGCGGGCAACCCGGGCCGCGGAGCACACGAGCCGACTCTCCATGCGGCACGGCTGGTCTATGGAACGCGGGAGGCACTGGCAGAGCTATTCCATGCCGAAAGTCCCGCCCGTATTGCCTTTGCTTCCAATGCGACGCAGGCCCTCAATACGGCGATCAACGGGTTGATCGGCCCGGGCGACCATGTCATTACAACGGTGTGTGAGCACAATTCAGTCCTCCGCCCGCTGTACCGTTTGCGGCAGCAGGGGGCAGAATTAAGCTTTCTGGGAGTCGATGCCCGCGGTGTGCTGCAGTACGACCAGTTGGAAACGCTGCTGCGCCCCAATACCAAGGCAATCGTAGTCACCCATGCTTCCAATGTGACCGGAAATAGAACCGATCTGGAGCGGGTATCTACCTTTGCCAAAAGGCATGGACTCTTGTTCATCGTAGATGCCGCGCAGACGGCGGGAGTCCACTCCATTGATGTGCAGGCGCTCGGCATGGACGTGCTCTGCTTTACCGGTCACAAAGGCCTGCTGGGCCCGCAGGGTACGGGCGGTTTCTATGTCCGCCCGGGGCTGCGGATCGCACCGCTGGTGGTGGGCGGAAGCGGGGTTCACAGCTTTGACGAAAACCATCCTGCCGAAATGCCAACGGCGCTGGAAGCCGGGACGCTCAACGTTCCGGGGATTGCGGGTCTGGGCGCTGGGGTGCGGTGGATTCTGGAGCAGGGAGTGGAACCGCTTCATGCCCGGGAAACCGCGCTGGCCTGCCTGTTTTATGAGCAGGTGCGCAGCCTGCCCGATGTAACGCTTTATGGCGATTTTGCAGCACAGGAGCGTGCACCCATTGTCTCGCTGAATCTGGCTGGAGAAGACTCCGCCCGGGTGGCAGACATTCTATGGGAAGATTACGGCATCTGCGTGCGGGCCGGTGCGCACTGTGCTCCGTTGATGCACAAGGTATTGGGGACCGTAGAGCAGGGTGTGGTGCGGTTCAGCTTTTCACACACGAACACCGAGCAGGAAGTGCTGCAGGCCGCGGCTGCGGTCCGCCAGCTGGCGCAGGAGGAATAAGATGCGTGCAAAACGGCCTTATATCGTCCTTTCATTCCATGCGACCGTGGAAGCCATGGCTTGGGAAAAGCACTGCACGGAAGCCAATATCCCGGGCCGTTTGATTCCGCTGCCACGGGAGCTCTCGGCAGGGTGCGGCCTTGCGTGGCGGATGCTGCCGGGGGACTGGCAGCAGTGGCAGTCAAAGCTTGACCGAAATGCCTTTGATGCAATTGCAACGGTAGAACAATAAACACAAGGAGAAACCAGATGGAACACCGCACATTTTTGGATGCGCTCGACGCCCAAAAAGATGCACAGGATTTTTTACTGGCCACGGTTCTGGAGGGCCAGCAACAGGGGAACGCATTGCTGCTCTGCGATGGACAAGTAGCATGGACGTCCGCACCGGAAACGCTTCTAACCCAAAATCTTTCTGCATTGAAAAAATGCACGACTTCCGGCGTGTTTACGCTGAGCGATACGCGCGTTTTTGCCGAGCGTTTTGGTGCCGGGGCACGGTTGGTCATCTGCGGAGGCGGACATGTAGCAGCGGCGGCGGTCCGGCTGGCAAAGCTGCTGGATCTGCCCGTTACCGGGCTGGAAGATCGACCGGAATATGCAGATGCACTGCGGGAAACAGGGGCGGATCGAGTGCTCTGTGCGCCATTTGAAACGTCTCTGGCGCAGATACCGGGCAGTACAGAGACATACTTTTGTGTACTGACCCGTGCCCATGCGTATGATATTACCTGCCTGAAGCAGATCTTGCAAAAACCGGCGGCCTATGTAGGCATGATGGGCAGCCGGGGACGTTCGGAACTGGTGCGCCGCCAGCTGGCAGAGGCAGGCCTTGACCCGGCACGGGTAGCGCGGCTCCATGCCCCCATCGGCCTTGCCATCGGGGCAAAAACGGCGCAGGAGATCGCGCTGTCCATTTTGGCGCAGATCGTGGAGATCAAAAGCCATCGCCAGCTGACAGAGGGGTTTACGCCGGAAATCCGGGCAGCCTGGGCACAGTGCCGCCAGAAGCAAACGGATGCTGTGCTGGCAACCATCGTTTCCCGCCACGGTTCCATGCCCCGAGAGGTGGGCACCAAGATGCTCATTCTCCCGGATGGCAGTACGGCGGGCAGTGTGGGCGGCGGCATCATGGAATACCGTGCCCGGCAGCTGGCAGAAAAAATGCTGGCAGGTACGGAAGTTCCGCAGCAGCTGGTGTCGTTTACCACGGAACTGGAAGACGATGAGAAAGCACTGGCAGCCTGTGGCGGCTCGATGGAACTTTTCTTACAGGTTTTAGCGGGAGGCACAGAGGCAAAATGAAACGAGATTCTCTGATTATCGTGCGGGGCGGCGGCGACCTTGCCACGGGCACCATCCACCGGCTTTGGTCCGCTGGCCTGCGGGTGCTGGTACTGGAAACCGAGCATCCCGCCGCCATCCGTCGGCAGGTCTCTCTCTGTGAGGCGGTTTACGAGGGCGAGACGACGGTGGAGGGGCTGCGTGCTGTCCGCATTTCCAAACAGGAAGAGGCGGAGGCTGTCTGGGCACAGAATGCGGTCCCTGTTTTGATCGACCCCAAAGGGGAGAGCATCCGCACTTTAAAACCGGACGTGGTAGTGGATGCGATTCTCGCCAAGAAAAACCTTGGCACGACCCGTGAAATGGCTTCGCTGACCATTGCCCTTGGCCCGGGCTTTACAGCCGGGCAGGATGTGGATGTAGTGGTGGAGACCAAACGCGGCCACAAGCTGGGACGGATCATCCGGGAGGGCGCGGCGACCCCCAACACTGGCGTTCCGGGTGTCATTGGCGGCTATGCCGCCGAGCGGGTGCTCCATTCGCCGGCACAGGGTATTTTCCGCGACCTGCACGCCATCGGTGATTTTGTCGAGGCCGGGGAGGCCATTGCCAAGGTAGAAACACCGGCGGGCGAAGAAGTGCTTGTAAAAACGCAGATCGCGGGGATCCTGCGCGGCCTGCTGCGGGACGGTTACCCTGTGGTTCCGGGGTTCAAAGTGGCAGATGTGGACCCGCGCAAAACAGAACTGGAAAACTGTTTCCTCATCTCGGATAAAGCTCGCTGCATTGCGGGCAGTGTGCTGGAGCTTGTAGTTGCGCAACTCTGGAAATAAGAGAATCAATCAAGAGGCCCTGCTCCGTAGTTGGAACAGGGCCTTTTATGCGCTGTCATTAAAAATGACCGAAACCGTAATCATCGAGACACTGCTGGAATGCCTGAATGGTAGAATCAAACTGGATGCCAAAATCTTTCAACTTTTCGCCGCTCATGGCAAGGTTTCGCTCCCAATGGTCTTTTTCGAGCGGGACTTCCACCCCCAGAAACTGGGCAAAGCGGGAAACAGTCTCAAACATGTCGCAGTCGTTTCCACTGCCAAAATTGTAAACACCACCGGGCAGCTCCATGGCCGGGATGAGTTTGTCAATGACTTCCCGTACATAGCTGACGCCGCGGAAATCATGTTCCGAAAAATGCAAGGCAGTGTCTGTTTTGGCGGCACGCAGCAGGTTTAGCGGCAGGTTGCCCCGGATAGGGAGCCGATAGCCCGGGAAATCATACATCCAGGCTGCCCGCAGCAATATGGCGCCCGGGGTGATGGCAAGCACCCGCTGTTCGGCTTCCAGCTTGTGGCAGCCATAGACATTGGCTGGGGAAAGAGAAAGCGTTTCGGACAGAGGGCCGCTTCTCTTACAGCCAGCGTATACCTGATCGGAGCTGAACGCCAGCAGCTTTGCTCCGGTTTCGGCAGCCGCTTTTGCAATCCATTCGGGCAGCAGGACATTCGCCCGGAGTGATTCTTCCGGATGGCTGGCACAATAGGCTGTATTGGAAAGAGCTGCGGTATGGACGATGACGTCCGGCTTTTCCCGAGCAATCAGAGCACGCACAGCGGCTTCATCAGAATCGGCGGAAAATCCATGGGGAAACGTGCAGAGCTCGTACCTCCCACGCCACTGGTCGAGGATACGAGCCCCTACAAAACCACCGGCACCCGTTACCAAAATCTTCCTCATACAGAGTTTCCCTTTAGTGGACAAGGAAGAACTCCAGCACCAGCACCACTGCACAGCAGAGCACCGAGACGGGGAAGAGTCCGGCACCCATCCAGGCGGCAATGATGCCGACTACCAACGCGGCAGCACCGGCAATAGGGCTCTGGGTGGCGTTGACAATGGCAGGGAACGTCATGACTGCCAGTGTGACATAGGGCACATAGTACAGGAACGACTGAATGAATTGGTTTTCAATCGGCTTGCGGATGAGTGTCAGCGGCAGGATGCGGATGGCATAAGACACTGCAAACATGACAGCAATGTAGATCCAGTTGTTCATTGGTTGCCCTCCTCTTGCTTGACCGGGAAGAGAATCGCGGCAGCGCAGGAGATGGCCACCGTGAGCAGAATGGTGCGGGTGCCATCGGAGAGTGCCGAGATGCCTGGCAGATAGGTGCAGACAAAGCTCAGTGCAAAACTGATGGCCACCAGCGCGGCCACCACCTTGCTCTTGCGGGCAGGGGGAATGATGATGGCCAGGAACATGCCGTAGAGTGCCACGCTCAACGCGCTGACGGCCCGCAGGGGCAGCAGGTTGCCGGCAATGATGCCGCAGGCTGTGCCAGCTGCCCAGGCAGGAGCTGCCAGCGCAATGGCACCATAAGTGTAAAACGGGTTCAGCCAGCCGGGCCGGGCAATGGTGATGCCAAAAAGTTCATCCGTGACATCGTAACCAATGATGAGCCGGTGGAAAAACGGCGTGCCGGGTGCAAACCGCTGGGCCAGTGCACAGCTCATCAACAGATACCGCGCGTTGGCGATCAGGGTGATGATGGCAACTTCCAGGTAAGTGGCCCCGCTGGCGATCAACGCAAAAGCAGCATACTCACCTGCGGAGGCATTGTTGAGCAGACTGGCAAAAAAGCCCTGTACCGGGGTCAGACCCGCTTTCCGGGCGGCAATGCCCAGCGAGAACGATACAGCAAAATAACCCAGTGCAATGGGTACACCATCGCGCATTCCCTCGCAGAACACCTTTCGGCTGAACGCGTAGGGTCTGGTTGCAGTTTCCATGAGTTTCAAACTCCTTTCCTATTCCAAGACACAAAAATAATTATAGCACACTCCACAGTCGTTGACAAAAGAAAATACCTCAGTTTTCGAAACGAAAGCTGAGGTATTTTTGATCGTTGTGTTCAAACGCTTACTGGAACAGTTTGCGGCCGATCCAGATACAGACACAGGCACCGACCACAGAGACAAGAATCTCGCCCACAAGGCCCGTGGCACTCAGGCCGATCAGACTGAACAGGATGCTGCCAACAAAACCGCCCAAGATACCCAGCACGATGTTGCGCACGGCAGATGTCTCGCTGCCCATGATGCGGCCAGCAATGTAACCGGCCAGAGCACCGACCAGCAGACTGAAAATAAGACCAAACATTGTAATACCTCCTGAAAATAACATGAAGCTTCCACTTCTTTCTTACGATCATGGGGCTGCGAACCGTCAGGTTGCCGCATTCTCCCTGGCGTAGCGGCAGATATCACGCAGGCAGCATTTTTCGCACTCCGGCTTGCGGGCATTGCAGACGGCCCGGCCATGCATGACAAAGCGGTGGCACAGATCACTGCCCTCTTCCGGCGGAATAATTTTCCACAGGGCCATCTCCACTTTCTGCGGTTCCTTAATGCCATCCACAAGGCCAATTTTGTTGCACAGCCGGATGCAATGGGTGTCTGTTACAATGGCGGGCTTGCCGAAGACATCCCCCATGATAAGGTTGGCGCTCTTGCGGCCAACGCCGGGCAGGGAAAGCAGCTCCTCAAAGGTGGTGGGGACTTTACAGTCGTATTTGTCCCGCAGCATCCGCATACAGGCAGAGATATCCCGGGCTTTGGAGTGGCCCAGGCCGCAGGGCTTGACGATGGCTTCAATTTCTTCCGGCTCCGCAGCTGCCAGTGCGGCGACGCTGGGGTACTTGGCAAACAGATCTTCCACCACGATGTTGACCCGTGCATCGGTGCACTGTGCGGCCAGCCGGACACTGACCAGAAGCTGCCACGCATGGTCGTAATCCAGTGTGCAGGCAGCATCGGGGTATTCCTTTTTCAGCCGGGCGATGACTTCCAGCGCAAGGGCTTTCTTGGCAGAAAGGTCTTCCGGGGCGGCTGGTTTCCTGGGCATATTGCTCCCCTCGATTCCAGTAAAATGTGCTTTTATGATAACATGTTTTGCAAAGATTGTAAATCCTTTGGAGATTATCTGAGAATCATTTTCAGAAATTGTCTTGTCCTCCGTGCAAAAATGCGTTATAATATTTAAGAAGAAGTATCACTTGCGGGCACGCGATGCTGCCTAAGGAGGAAACGACCAATGAATGAACCGCTGGCGCAGCGTCTGCGCCCCAAAACTCTGGCTGATGTCTGCGGCCAGCAGCATCTTCTGGCTCCGGGCCGAGTCTTCCGCCGCACCATCGAGAGCGGCAAGATCCCCAACATGATTTTTTATGGCCCCTCCGGCACGGGCAAAACCACGGTGGCCCGCATTATCGCTGAGAACAGCGGCATGACCCTGCATAAACTCAATGGTACTTCCTGCGGGACGGGGGATATCAAGGCCGTGCTGAAAGACATCGGCACCCTGGCCGGGGCGGGAGGCATCCTGCTCTATCTGGATGAGATCCAGTACCTGAACAAAAAGCAGCAGCAGAGCCTGCTGGAATGTATTGAAGACGGCACAGTCACCCTCATTGCCTCGACTACGGAAAACCCGTATTTTTACATCTATAATGCACTGCTGTCCCGCTGCACGGTATTTGAATTCAAATCGCTGTCTGCAGCGGATGTGGAGCGCGGGCTGCACAATGCCATCGCCAAACTTTCAGAAGCCGAGGGGCAGAATATCATTCTGGAAGAAGATGCCTGCCAGTATCTGGCCGAGAGTGCGGGCGGCGACCTGCGCAAGGCGCTGGGCTGTTTGGACTTTGCGGTTACGGCGGCCCCGATTACAGAAAACTGCAAGCGCGTCACCCTTGAGATGATCCAGCAGGTGACAAAGCGGACGGCCATGCGGTACGACCGGGACGGCGATGACCACTACGACATCGTATCTGCTTACCAGAAATCCATGCGTGGTTCCGACCCGGACGCGGCGCTCCATTATCTGGCGAGGCTTCTGGAAGCTGGAGATCTGCCCTCGGCCTGCCGTCGGCTCATGGTCTGTGCCTGTGAGGATGTAGGCCTTGCCTACCCGCAGATCATTCCCATCGTCAAGGCGGCTGTAGATATCGCCAATGCGGTGGGCCTGCCGGAAGCCTGTCTCCCGCTGGCCGATGCGGTGGTTTTGGTGGCCACCAGCCCAAAATCCAACAGCGCACACAATGCCATCCATGCGGCGCTTGCGGATGTACAGGCCGGGCGGACCGGGCCCATTCCGCGCCAATTGCAAAATAAACATTATGATGGCGAGGATGCGCTGGTAAAAGGGCAGAATTACAAATATGCACACGACTATGAAAACCACTGGGTGGAGCAACAGTACCTGCCGGATGTCATCAAGGACGTCAAATATTATACCTTTGGCGATAACAAAACAGAGCAGGCGGCCCGTGCCTACTGGGCAAGGATCAAAGGTGAAAAGAACATTTGAAACAAGGAAGCAGCGAAGGAGAGAAGAACATGCGATACTCAAAACAGCGTGAACTGGTGCTGCAGAAAGTGGAGCAGTTGTGCGACCACCCCACTGCGGAAGAAATTTACGACGAAGTCATTAAGGAGTGCCCGGGCCTGAGCCTTGGCACAGTATACCGCAACCTGAACAGTCTTGTGGATGCCGGGCGGGTGCGCCGGGTGTGCATCCCGGGCAAGGCGGACCGCTTTGACCACACGCTGTGCTGGCACAGCCACATGTACTGCACGGTCTGCGGCGGCGTGGTCGATGCGGATGTGGATGAAAAACAGGTGATGAAGCTGGTCAAGAACCAGAAAGGTGCCGTGCAGGACTGTGCCGTGGTGCTGTTCGGCGTCTGTGAGGAGTGCTTGAAGAAACAGGCGGCACAGTAAAGGCAATCCGACGCAAAAAGTTGTGCGTTTCCTCTTGCCCTCTGCAGGCAAACAGGGTATACTAAAAAGAGCTTTTCAGAAAATAAGAAAATAAAAAGAGAAACCGCGGGGCAGTCTTTCAAAGCGGCCGCGGATAAGGATGGTACGATTGGAATATCTAGCATTTGAACATAACAATGCCGCCGCAGAGCTTGTCCGGCAGGCATACGATACGCCGCCGCTGGCATTTGTTCACAGCTACGGCTGCCAGCAGAATGTCAACGACGGTGAGCGCATCAAGGGCGTGCTGGTGGATATCGGCTACGGCCTGTGTGAGAAACCCGAGGATGCAGACCTCATCCTCTTCAACACCTGCGCGGTACGGGAACACGCCGAGCAGCGGGTGTTCGGCAACGTGGGTGCCCTCAAGGGCCTGAAAGAAAAAAAGCCCGGCCTCATCATCGGCCTCTGCGGCTGTATGGCCAACCAGAAACACGTGGTGGAAAAGCTGCGCCAGAGCTACCCGTATGTAGACCTTGTGTTTGGCGTGGATGGCATTGATACGCTGCCCCAGCTGGTGGCCCAGAAGCTGCAAAAGCACAAGCGCGTGCTGCTGGAACCGGCACAGCGTCCGGTTATCGTGGAGAACATCCCCATCCGGCGTGAGAGTGAGTTCCGTGCCTGGCTGCCCATCATGTATGGCTGCGATAATTTCTGCACCTACTGCATCGTGCCCTATGTGCGCGGCCGCGAAAAAAGCCGCAAGCCCGGCGATATCCTTGCGGAATTCAAGGGCCTTGTGGAGGCAGGTTATAAGGAGATCACCCTGCTGGGGCAGAACGTGAACAGCTACGGCAAGGGCCTGGAGGAGAAAATCGATTTCTCTGATCTGCTCAACCTGCTCTGCACGGTGCCGGGTGATTATCACATCCGGTTCATGACCAGCCACCCGAAAGATGCCAGCTTCAAGCTCATTGACACGATTGCGGCACAGCCCAAGATCTGCAAGCACCTGCATCTTCCGGTGCAGTGTGGTTCGGATCGGCTGCTGGTGCAGATGAATCGCCACTATACCATTGAGCATTATCTGGAGCTCATCGAGTATGCCCGCAAAAAGGTGCCCGGCATCACGTTCTCCAGCGACATTATCATCGGTTTCCCTGGTGAGACGGAAGAAGATTTCCAGCAGACGCTGAGCCTCATCCGCAAGGTTGGCTACATGCAGCTGTTCACGTTCATCTATTCCAAGCGCACGGGCACGAAAGCGGCGGAAATGCCGGACCCGACCCCCCGCAAGGAGAAGACGGACCGGATGAGCCGCCTGCTGGCCGTGCAGGACGAGATCGCAATGGCGTTGGTCAAAGCACAGGTCGGGCAGACCGTCCGGGTTCTGGTCGAGGGCTATGGCCGTGCGGAGGGGACTCTCTCCGGCCGCCTGGATAACAACCTGACCGTCGAGTTTGCCGCGGACGACAGCCTCATGGGCAGTTATGCCATGGTGCACCTGACGGGTGCCCGGGCCACTGTTCTGCTGGGTGAGCTGGCCCAATAACGTACATCCCATCATATTTTTAAATAAGGAGATTTTTACAATGGATTGCATTGATCTTTTCAAGCGTGCTGCGATGGCACTTCAGACCGACCCCCGTTACCTGGTTCTCGACCAGGCCCGGAAAGCAAACGATAAGGATGAAGAACTCCAGAACATGATCGGGGAGTTCAACCTCGCCCGGATGGATCTGAACAATGAGATCGGAAAGAGCGAGCGCAACGATGCCCGCATTGCAGAGCTCAATGAGAAAGTCAACGACCTGTACGGCAAGATCATGGCTGATGAGGGAATGGTGGCTTACAATGAGGCTAAGCGTGATTGCGAAAACCTCGTCAACTACATCGACGCGATCATCAACACTGCCATGAACGGCGGCGACCCCATGACGGTGCAGGAGCCCTCTACATCCTGCACGGGCAGCTGCTCCACCTGCGGCGGCTGCCACTAAGGCGGAACGATAAAATCAGAAACGCGGCTGTGCTTTGCAGGCCGCGTTTTGCTTGCAAAAGGCGGTTTTTGCCCACAAACCGGGCGAGATTGCAGCAGGCAATGCAGAAAACGGGGAGGACGGTGAACGGCCATGGCGGAGCTTTCGCCCATGATGCAGCAATACCTTGAAATCAAAAAGCAGCACAAAGACGAGATTCTTTTTTACCGCATCGGCGATTTTTACGAGATGTTTTTTGACGATGCACTGACAGCCTCCAAAGAGCTGGACTTGACCCTGACGGGCAAGCAGTGCGGTCTGGAGGAGCGTGCCCCCATGTGTGGTGTGCCATTCCACAGCTATGAGGGCTATGTGGCCCGCCTCATTGCCAAGGGTTACAAAGTCGCCATCTGTGAGCAGGTGGAAGACCCGGCCAAGGCAAAAGGTCTTGTCAAACGTGATATTATCCGGGTGGTCACACCTGGAACGGTCATTGAGAGCAGTATGCTGCAGGACGACCGCAACAACTACATTGCCAGCATCTTCCTCAAAGATGGCGCGGCGGGCCTCTGCTTTGCGGACGTTTCTACCGGTACGGCCCACATCACCGAGCTCAAGCAGAGCAAAATTGCCCCGGCTGTCATTACGGAGCTCTGCCGTTATCACCCGAGCGAAGTACTGATGAACCCGGGGCTGCTGGACTGCCGGGAGATCACAACCTACATCAAGAAAAATATGACCTGCTCCGTGGAACTGGTGGAAGAGGAGCGCTACGCACCGGGTCTTGTCTCCATTGCACTGGAAAATCAGTTTGGCCGTGATTGGGCGGCGCAGACGGGCATTGCCCCGAAAGGTTTGGTTCGCTTTGCCATGGCGGCACTGCTGGAATATCTCCATGATACCCAGATCAAAGGCGTGGAGCGTCTGAAAACCGTCATCAGCTACAATGAGGCACAGTTTATGCGCCTTTCTCCGGTCACCCGGGCAAATCTCGAACTGACGGAGACGCTGCGCGGCCGTGAAAAGCGGGGAACACTGCTTTGGGTGCTGGATAAAACCAGCACTGCCATGGGCAAACGGATGCTCCGCAGCTGGATCGAGCAGCCGCTGGTGTCCAGTGCGGCTATCAACCGCCGCCTGAATGCGGTGGAGAGTCTGGTGCACCAGACGGTGCAGCGTGGCGATCTGATCGAAGAGCTGCACTATATTTCGGACCTGGAGCGCCTGATGACCCGCACGGTCTATGGCTCTGCCACCCCCAAAGAGATCTATGCGATGGCGCAGACCTGTGACCGCCTGCCCAGCCTCAAGCAGCAGGCGGAGAGCTGCAACTGTCCGGAGTTGGCAGAGCTGTCCGCACAAATTGATGCGCTGGACGATATCAAGCAGAAAATTTATGCAGCCGTGGACCCGGAAGCCCCCTCGACCCTCAAGGATGGCGGTGTCATTGCCAAGGGTTATCACCCAGAAGTGGATGAGCTGCGTTCCATCCGGGATAATACCAAGGGCGTCCTGGCCCAGCTGGAGACCCGCCTGCGGCAGGAGACCGGCATCCCCAAGCTGAAGATCGGCTATAACCATGTGTTTGGCTACTTTATCGAGGTGAGCAACTCTTATAAGAGCATGGTGCCGGAAACGTATATCCGCAAACAGACCCTCACCAGCGGCGAGCGGTACATCACGCAGGAGCTCAAGGAACTGGAAAGTAAAATTCTGGGCGCCCACGAGCGGTTGATTGCGCTGGAGCACCGGCTGTTCAGTGAGCTGCTGGAAACCATTGGCGGCCAGCTGGACCGCATCCAGCGCACGGCCAATGCAGTGGCAGAGTTGGATGTGCTGGCGGCACTGGCACAGGTAGCGGCTGAAAACAACTACTGCCGCCCTGTTGTAGACGATAGCGATGAGCTGTACATTGTGGAGGGCCGCCACCCGGTGGTGGAACAGGTGCTCAAAGGCAGCCTGTTTGTGCCCAATGATACCACCCTCAATTGCGGGGAAGACCGCTGCCTCATCATTACCGGCCCCAATATGGCAGGTAAATCCACTTACATGCGCCAGAACGCACTGATTGCCCTGATGGCACAGATCGGCTCGTTTGTCCCGGCGGCAGAGTGCCATGTAGGCGTGGTGGATGCTATTTTTACCCGCATTGGTGCCTCGGACGACCTCTCGGCAGGCCAGTCTACCTTTATGGTGGAGATGACCGAGGTGGCTGAAATTCTGAAAAATGCCACTTCCAAGAGCCTTGTGGTGTTGGATGAGATCGGGCGCGGCACTTCCACGTTTGATGGCATGAGCATTGCCCGTGCCGTGGTGGAGCACATCTCTGATCCCGGCAAGGGGCTTGGCTGCAAGACTCTGTTTGCGACCCATTACCATGAGCTGACGGACCTGGAGGGTACCATTGCAGGCGTGAAAAACTATAACATCGCCGTCAAAAAGCGGGGAGAAGATATCACGTTCCTGCGCCGCATTATTCGCGGCCCGGCTGACGACAGCTATGGCATTGAGGTGGCAAAGCTGGCTGGCCTGCCCGGCAGTGTGACCCGCCGGGCCCATGAGGTGCTGCGCGCACTGGAAGCCAGCGCACCCAAGAACAAAGTAGAGCAGATGGATTTTGATGCCCTGCAGGAATATGCCTCGCCTGCGGTGCCCAGCGAGATGATGGAGCAGCTGGAAGCGCTGGATGTGGAAACACTGACGCCGATCGAGGCACTGAATTTCCTGTATGAGCTGAAAAAGACCCTGAAAGGCAGCCTGAACAGCTGACCGGAAGAACGAATCAACGGGTAAAGGAGGGAAAATTCGATGGCAGAAATTCGAGTTTTGGACAAACACACGGCTGAACTGATCGCGGCAGGTGAAGTGGTCGAGCGCCCGGCCTCTGTTATGAAAGAGCTGCTGGAAAACGCCATTGATGCCGGTTCCACGCAAGTGACCGTCACGATCGAATCGGGCGGCATTCGCCTCATTGAGATCAGCGATAATGGCTCCGGCATTGAAGCGAAATATATCCCCACAGCTTTCATCCGGCACGCAACCAGTAAAATCCGGACCGAAGATGACCTGACCCACATCCATACGCTGGGCTTTCGCGGCGAGGCGCTGGCTTCCATTGCCAGTGTGGCCCGTGTGGAGGTGCTGACCCGGACGGCGGATGCGGAGTGCGCTTCCGTCTACCATATTGAGGGCGGGGAAGAGCAGCCCATGGAGCCGGGTGCCCGCGGTGTGGGTACCACCATCCGGGTACGGGACCTGTTTTATAACACGCCGGCCCGGATGAAGTTCCTGAAAAAAGATTCCAGCGAGGGTACCTTTGTGGCCGATATCGTGGCGCATGTGGCCCTGAGCCACCCGGAAGTCAGCTTCAAATTTGTCCGTGAGGGCAAACTGCAGTACGTCACCCCCGGCGATGGGCAGCTGCGCAGTGCCGCTTACGCGGTTCTGGGCCGGGAATTCAGCCGTGACCTTGTGGAAGTGGATAACCAGGAGGGCGTCTACCGGGTTCGAGGCCTCATCACTCAGCCCAAGAGCTGCAGGGCCAGCCGGAGTATGCAGTATTTTTACATCAATGGCCGCTATGTCCGTAACCGCACCATGATGGCGGGTATGGAAATGGCCTATAAGGGCACCATGATGCAGGGAAAATTTCCTGGAGGAATCTTGCTTCTGGAAATGCCTGCGGATCTTGTGGACGTCAACGTTCACCCGGCGAAGATCGAGGTCCGCTTTGCCCGTGAAAATGATATCTTTGACCTCGTTTACCATGCTGTCAAGCTCTCTCTGAGCCAGCCTGGAACGGGCGAACGGCTTTTCACCTTTGATGAACCGAAAAACAATGAAAAATCCAAGAACGAAGAATCGAACGATATGATAGAAGAAAATACTGTAAAGAAAAACAACTTTACAGGACTTTCTGCGATTTTATCGGGCCAGGCAGCGCCCGGAACGCTCCCGCATCACACTGCACAGCCTGCAAAACCGGTGGCTCTTTCTATCCAGGCAATGCCGACTGCTTCTGCAGGGCAAACGGCAGCTTTTCAAAAAACAGAAACAGAGCTTTCGGCCAGAGAAACGGGCAAAGAAGAACCGGAACACAGCTGGACAACGGTTGCATCGGATGCGCCGCTCCAACAGGGCGTGAGCCTGCACAGCCCAGAGCCTGAAGAAGGAACTTCAACAGAAGAACCGGATGCAGAACAGCTGGCGGAGACCGAGCGGGAGGCCCTGAAGCCGCCTACATTCCGTGCGGCCGCTAACGAAGCACAGTTGGATGTGGAGCCGGAGGGAGATGAACAGAATTCCGGTCAGGACCACATGGCGGCTTGGAATCCGGCACCGCCCGCAAAACCGCAGAAGTCGGTTTCCAGCGGCTTTGCGGGCGGCCTGCTAGGCACACCGGAGCAGATGGGATTTGACGTACAGGACGGCCCGGAGCCGCTGCGGTATGTAGGAGAACTCTTTAAAACTTATATCCTCGCAGAGCGTGGGGATGAGATCTGCATTATTGATAAGCATGCTGCCCACGAGCGCCAGCTGTTTGAAAAGCTGGCCGCCGATTATGGCGATGTCCCCAGTCAGCTGTTGCTGGAACCGGTCGTGGTAGAGCTTTCGGCTGAGGAGAAGACGGCATTGCTCAACAATCTCCCGTTGTTGGAGAGTGCCGGCCTTGAAATGGATGATTTTGGCGGCAACAGCGTGTTCCTCCGCTCTGTCCCTGCTGACGTGGAGCAGAGCAATGCGGAAGACCTGCTGGTGGAACTGGCCGCAAAGCTTGCCAGAGGCAGCCGTGATGCATTGAATGAGAAGACGGAATGGGTGCTGCACTCCATTTCCTGTCGCGCGGCCATCAAGGCGGGGGATAAGACCTCCCCGCAGGAACTGATGGCACTGGCTGAGAAGATCCTCTCGGGTGAAGTGCCGCCGTTCTGCCCCCATGGGCGCCCCTGCGTCCTCAAATTGACCCGGAAGGAGCTGGAAAAGCAGTTTGGCCGCATTGTGTAATGATAAAACCAGACATCCGGTGCTGGCTGTTGTAGGCCCGACCGCCACCGGAAAAACTGCACTGGGCGTCGCATTGGCGGAGCGCTTTGGCGGCGAAGTCATCAGCGCGGACTCCATGCAGATCTATAAAGGGCTGGATGTGGGTACGGCCAAGGTGACGCTGGAAGAGACCCACGGCATCCTGCACCACGGGGTGGATATCCGGACACCGGATCAGTTGTTCAGTGTGGCGGATTTCTGCGCAATGGCCGGAGAGCTGGAACAGGAACTCTTTACCCGGAATACGCTGCCCATTCTGGTGGGCGGTACCGGCCTTTATGTCCAGAGCTTTTTGTATGGAGTCCGCTTTACAAAAGAAAAAGCACCGGACGGCCTGCGGGAACAGCTGGCGGCAGAGCTGGCCGAAAAAGGCCCGGAAGCCATGTACGCCCAATTGCAGGCTGTGGACCCGGAAGCGGCTGCTGCCATCCACCCGAACAATCAGGTGCGGGTGCTGCGGGCTCTGGAACACTACCGTGCGACGGGGAAACGCCTCAGCGAGCAGAAAGCGGAATCTCTCCCCGCAGAGCGACCTTACCGTTCGCTGGTATTGGGACTGGATTTCCCGGAGCGGGCACAGCTTTACCGCCGCATTGACCTGCGGGTGGATAAGATGATGGAAAATGGTCTGCTGCCGGAAGCGGAGCTGGTCTACCAGAACCGGGAACGCTTTAAAACGGCGGCACAGGCCATCGGATATAAGGAATTCTTCCCGTACTTTGAGGGGAATGCAGCGCTTGAAGATTGTGTGGAGAAGCTGAAACAGGCCTCCCGCAACTACGCAAAACGCCAGTTGACCTGGTTCCGTCATATGGACGGCGTGGTTTGGCTGGATGCCGCTGCTCCGGATGTGACGGAACAGGCGGTTCGCCTGACCCAAGACTTTTTAGCGAAAGGATGAGCATTATGAGCGATACGCCGGAAACACCTCGCCGCGCCCCCCGTGCGCTGACCGTTCTGGCCGGGACTGCCATTGTATTTCTGCTGCTGGCAGGGCTGTATGTCGGGTACCAGACGATGCACATTCTCTTCCCACCAAATACTTATGAAACGGCTATGCTGGCGACGGTCTCGGATACAGTGGATGCTGAGGGCGTGCTGCTGTTCAACGAGAGCTATGTGGCAGGTGGTGGGACGCTCGGGTATCTGGCAGCCGATGGAGAACGTGTTTCGGCGGGCACCGCTGTGGCAGAAGTTTACAGCGATGCTTCCCAGGCGGCGCTCCGCCAGCAGCTCACCCAGCTGGGCGACCAGATCGACCTGCTGCAAAAATCGCAGAATGCTTCCGCAACCCAGCTGGACACCATGCGGAAAGAGCGTTCCTCCGCCCTGTATGACCTGATGGACGCACTGGACAGCGGGGAGTATGATGAAACGGAAAAAGGTACAGAGGAGTATCTGCTGGCGCAAAATAAGCTCTGGGTCATCACCGGGGAGGTGACGGATTTCTCGGGGCAGATCGCAGCGCTGGTGGATCAGGAGGCCTCTGTGCAGGCGCAGCTGGGTACGCCAACGCAGATCACAGCCCCGCAGACCGGGTACTTTATCCGCAGCGCGAGCTCGGGCCGCCTCAACGCCGGGGCAGGAGACATTCTGGCCCTGAGCGCCACAGACCTGAAAGCCTATATAGAGTCAGAGCCGGAAACGGCACTGGATGGTTGTGTGGGCAAGATCGTCTCGGGCTTTTCCTGGCAGTATGCAGGGGTCTGCTCCGCCAAAGAGGGGCAGAAACTGCTGGGTCAGGATGGCAAACCGCTGAAAAAATCGGTGCAGATCCGTTTCCCCGGCCAGGTGGAGACGCCGCTGAAAGCTTCTGTTACCGATGTGAGCATCGACGAGGAAAGCGGCCTGACCCGTTTTGTGATCACCTGCGAGGTCATCAATGGAGACGTGCTGCGGCTGAACAAGGCCAATGCGCAGATCATTGTGGGGGAGAGCACCGGGCTTCTGGTCCCGGCTGCGGCAGTCCATTATTTAAAAGAAGATGGCTCTGAGGCCGAGACGCAGGGCGAAAATTATATCCCTGGTGTGTATGTCAAGTACGGCAACCTGGCCCGTTTCTGCAAAATTGATCCGGTGGACGATGCACACCCGCTGGTAACCGAGGGAGATCATATCCTCGTTTTGCCCAGTGGAACCGCCAATTCGGTCAGTCAGGTCCGTCTTTATGATGAGATTATCGTCTCCGGACAAAATTTGTATGATGGAAAGCTTTTGTAGTTATTGACATCTG
>ERZ809074.1429-NODE-1429-length-30976-cov-31.743508_pt1 | contig 30976 bp, 30 predicted proteins | sample MGYA00520795_ERZ809074 | MGnify/ENA primary metagenome ERZ809074 (study PRJEB31570, sample SAMEA3212989) | Homo sapiens | biome: human-gut; feature: human gut; material: fecal | place: Sweden | collected 2011 ...
TGGTTTTTCTTGGTGCGATGGAAGGGACTCGAACCCCCGGCCTACTGATTCGTAGAGGGTCTTTATATGAGTTTCGGCGTTTTCAGTCATTGCAGTTTATATAGATTCATCGTTACTTTTGTGTTTGTTCGTGCATTGTCGTTTCACTTCTTTTCGATTCGATAAGGCACAAATAAGGCACATTCCAGAGGGCATACAATCCCATAAAACGGACACCATGAAAAAAGCAAAAAGCAGACGGCTCACGAGGGCGGCAGAAGCGCCCCTGTGGGCCGTCTTTTGTTATGCGTGGGACTTTTCCTTGATACGGCTGAAAACGTCCGTCAGCGCGTCCGCTGCCGCCGCATCGCTGGAACGGATGAACCCGGCGTAAATATCCGTGGTGGTGCTGGTCTTTGCGTGGCCAAGTCTGCCCGAAACCGTTGTGACAGGCACATGGGCAGCTATCAGCAAGCTGGCGTTGGTGTGGCGCAGGCTGTGGAAGTGTACCGCCGGGAGATCATGGGCGGCCAGAAAGCCCGGAAACCAACTTGTAACCGCGTTGGGGTCGAACGGCTGACCGTTCCAGCGGGTGAACAGCAGGTCATTGTCCACCGTCTTGCCGTTCTCGATCTCCACCCGGCGCACCCACTCGGAGCCGACCTTGAACCGTTCGGCCTTCTGGTGCTGGCGGTACTCCCGCAGCAGCTGCACACACTCCGGGCCTATCTTGATGCACCGCCGGGAGCGTTTCGTCTTGGGTGCCGTGAATACTGTGCCGCGCCCGGCGATGTTCTGCACTGTCCTGTTGATAGAGATCACACCCGCGTCAAGGTCAATGTCAGACCAGCGCAAGGCGCATATCTCGCCCCGGCGGGCACCCGTGAGCAAGGCCAGCTGTGTGATAACGCTGTACTGTGCTGGCGCGTCCTGCAGGGCTTCCAGCAGCTTGGCAACGTCCTCTTCCTGCAATGCTTCCACTTCGATTTCTGCCGCTTTAGGGGCTTCTGTTCGCCGACAAGGGTTTTCATCGATCAACTGCCACTTGACCGCCTTTTCAAACACACTGGACAAAAAGCGGTGATAGTGCAGCTGTGTGTTTCCGCCCAGCTTACCGCCTGCCCTGACCTTCTCGGTGAACGCTTTGGACAGGGGCAGCCCAGCGGCATCGGCCACCTTCTCGGCGGTCTTATGGCTGACAGGCTTGCCGCTGCACAGCCCCCGCATGGTTTCCTCGCCCACCCCGGCGGCTTCCCGGATCCTTGCCCGCTGGCCTTTCGGCAGAAGCTTCAGCAGGGCCGCCGTTGCTGTATAGGTGGAATCTTGCCGCACTCCGTCCTCTGACAGGTTCGCATAGAACGCCATGAGGTGCGCCGGGCGTATCTGGTTGACCTTCATGTGACCCAAAGCCGCCGACACACGCGGCACCAGCTTCCTGTACTCGGTGGCCGTCTTGGGCTTCAGCTGGCGGTCTGCGTACTCGGTGAACCACTTTTCTATCAGGTCATCCAGCTTCATGGACGCTTCCAGAGAAATGCCGCTGTGCACTTCCTGTTCAAAGGCATCTGCCTGACGCTGCAATTCCTTTTCCAGCTTCTTCCCGGTCAAGCCCGGCGGGGGAGTGAAGGTGCGGTTTACCAGCACCTGACGGCCCTGCCGATCATAGCCGTTGGAGACCCGGATGCAGTAGGAGCAGGTGCCGTCCTTTTTTGTGCGCTTTATGATTTTCGCCATCTGTCACCCCTCCTTTGTGGGCATGGTCTTTTGTGCATTTTGTCCCCGGCGGTGCGTCCATCTGGCCGCGATCAGGCCCACAGCAAGGGCATTCTGCACAAACCGGACAGCGCGTCAGCCAAATATTAAAATTTGTCTTCGTCTCGGCGGTACTCATTTATTTCAGCTAGAGCTTCCACTGCTTCCGCCGCTTTTTCTGCTCCGACATGGTTGAGATAGGTAAACGCCATAACCATTCGACAGTACAAGTTGTACTCCTCACCGTATGCCGCCTTATTATTGTTGATTTCAGCTGTCATTGCTTCTGTGCTCGTGGTAAAGTCCCCAATGCTATAAACGGACACTCCTAGAGCATTTGCAATTTTTTGAAGCGTTGATAACTTGGGATTCAGCTTTCCTAATTCATAGCGTCTAATGGTGGGTTCTGCAATGCCCGCCTTGTCACCTAGCTGTTTCTGTGTTAGTCCCGCTGCCATCCTGGCCGCTCGAATATTATCGCCCGCTAAACTCATTTCAAACCCTCCTTTAACCGCATTATAGCATAACCACGCAAATGCAGCAACAAAAAATTACTGAAACGCTTGACAGTAACAAATTGTTGCTGTATTATATCAGCAGAAACATTTTGTTACTGAATAAATTAAGAAAGGACTGTTCTGAAGATGTCTAAATCCGTTACTGTAGACCGCGTGAAGGTTATTGCCGAAATGGCCAGACAGAACATTACCGGTGAAGAACTTGCCCAGAAGGCCGGTGTAGGCCGCTCTGCTGTTCAGAAAATGCGCAAAGGGCAAGCCGTATGGCGCACTACCGCCGGGCACGTTGCCGCAGCTCTCGGCGTGTCTGTGGAAAGCCTGATGGAGCAGTGAGCAAAATTCACCACGTCAGTGATTCAATTTCATCAATAATTTTTGATGTGCAAAATCAGCAGCATTTATCCATAAATCAGGTGGGCATCCCTCTGTAAATCTATTGCAAAACAAGGTAATCCGTTGCAAAGCATGACACTGGATATCACCAGATGACACTAGATGGATTTTGACGCAAGGGGCTTCATTTCAACAATGGTTCATGGCATCAATTTTTAATCAAAATTTGGCGGTATTGCAAAGATTTTCGTTTTATGGTTTAATGCCGACACATCAAAAGCGACAGGACAAAAAATGACCTAAAGGGGGTTGAAACATGGGTGATACCATCCGTTATCCCAATATGGGAACCGTCAAAAAGGCCGCTGAAATCTACGGCCTGTCACCGGCCTACATCCGGCGGCTGTGCAAGACGGGTAAAATCCGGTATGTGAACGCCGGGCATATGTGGCTTGTCAATCTGGACAGTCTGGCCCGGTACTTTGAACAGGGCGACCCGGTAGACGGCAGCCAGACCGCCGAGGGAATCCGCCGGGTAGCGAGGTGAACAATTTGGAAATTGCAAAGAATATCCCTGACGCGCTGGCCATTCTGCCGCAGTGGGTTTGCTGGGGTGCCAAAGGCAAGCCCCGCAAAATGCCCTTTGACCCGCGCACCGGAACCCCGGCAAAGGCCGGGCAACCTGAAACATGGGCAGACTTCCAGATCGCTGCACAGGCCGTGGAAGCCGGCCGCTTTGAGGGTGTGGGCTTTGAGTTCGATGCAGCGGGCTGTGTCGTTGGCATCGACTTTGACCACTGCTTGCATGACGGGAAGTGTGACCCGTGGGTGGAAGCATGGGTGACAAAGCTGGACAGCTACACCGAAATTTCCCCCAGCGGCGAGGGCCTGCACGTTTTCTGTTCGGCCCATCTGCCCGGTCAGGCAATCAAACGCAAGGAAGCCGAGATGTACGACCGTGGCCGATATTTCACCATGACCGGCAGGCCATACGGCCCAGAAAAGCCCATGCGCGCCGCACAGGACACGGTAAACGCGTTGTATGCAGAATTGCAGGCCCGTGCCCAGAAGCAGCAGGAAAGGCCCACAGAGAAGCCGACAGCGGCCCCCGGCGGGGTAGATATTGAGGACGCGCCCCTGATCGCCAAAATGAAGAAGGGCAGGAACGGCGCGGCATTCTCTGCACTGTGGAACGGTGACATTTCGGCTTATCCTTCCCACTCTGAAGCGGATGTTGCACTGTGCAATATACTGGCATGGTGGACGAACGGCGACCCGGCCAGAATGGACAGGCTGTTCAGGCAGTCCGGCTTGATGCGCGAGAAATGGGACAGGAAGCAGAGCGGCACCACTTACGGCGCGATCACCATCAAGAGCGCCGCCAACAGCACCCGCGGCGGGTATGACCCGGCGGGGTACTTCAAAGAGCGGGCCGCAAAGGTGGTCATGCCTGTGTCTGCTCCTGCCGAGGATCCCGGCGCCAAAAGCGCACAGCCTGCACAGGTGTCATTGACCGACCTTGAACCCGACAATAACGACCGGTACGGCTGGAATGACATCGGAAACGGCAATCTGTTCGCAGACTGGTACAAGAGCGTTGCCCGGTATGTGCCAGAGCGCAAACAGTGGTTCGTTTATGCAGATGGCGTGTGGAAGCCCGACACCGGCGGCCTGAAGGTCATGCAGCTTTGCAAGAAACTAGCAGACAGCCTTTATATCTACGCGCTGTCCATCCCGGATGAATCCCGGAAGCAAAGCTACATGAAGCACGTTGCCAAGTGGCAGAGCCGCCACAACCGCGAAACCATCTTGAAAGACGCGGCCAGCGTGTACCCTCTGCCCCTGTCCCGATTCGATGCAGACCCCTTCCTGTTCAACTGCCAGAACGGCACCCTGAACCTGAAAACAAGGGAGTTCCGAAAGCATTCCCCGGCGGACTTCCTGAGCATGAAGGCCGGTGTGGAATACCATGCAAACGCCCGCTGTGAGCGTTGGGAACAGTTTATTTCCGAGATCATGCAGGGCGATCAGGACAAGGCCGCATTCTTTCAAAAGGCGTTGGGCTACGCCCTGACCGGTGACACGGCGCATGAATGCTTCTTCATCCTGTACGGTGTAACCAGCCGCAACGGCAAGGGCACCAGCATGGAAACCTTCATGAACCTTGTGGGCGACTATGGCCGCGCCACTCGACCCGAAACCATTTCCATGAAACCGACTGTCAACGGAAATATGCCAAGTGAGGATGTGGCCCGGCTTGCCGGTGCCCGGTTCGTCAATATCTCCGAGCCTGATAAAAAGATGGTCTTGAGTGCTGCACTGGTCAAAACCCTGACCGGCAATGACACGATCACCGCCCGCTTTCTGCACGAAAACAGCTTTGAGTTCCGGCCGCAGTTCAAGTTGTTCATCAACACGAACCACTTACCGCAGGTCACAGACGTTACCCTGTTCACCTCTGGCCGCGTGAAGCTGATTCCCTTTGAACGCCACTTTGACGAATCCGAGCGTGACACCGGCTTGAAAAAAGCCTTGAGCACCCCGGCGGCCCTCTCTGGCATTCTGAACTGGTGCCTTGACGGCCTTTGGTTGATTGAGGAAACCGGCTTTGATATGCCTGAATCCGTCAAAATCGCAACGGATGAATACCGCCAGCGTTCCGACAAAATGGGCCGTTTCGTGGCTGAATCGCTGGAAGCAGACCCACAGGGAGAAATCCGCACAGAGGACGCTTACGAGTTATACAAGGCGTGGTGCGCCCGCAATGGGCAGTTTGCCGAGAGTATGGCCAACTTCAAAAGTGAGATGGAGAACTTCGGCACGATAAAGCGCAAACGCCCCGCCGGGAGCCCTCGCACCGCCAATCCCAAAATGTTCATTCTTGGGTATAAGCAGTTCCGTTTTGCCTGATGTGTGCGAGTGTGTGCTATGTTCTACTGTTAATAAAAAAATCGTTTTCTTTATAGAGCTAACACAAGAAATCTGCACACGGCTGTACACACACCTAAAAATCCGCATGAATCCTTGATTTGTGGGCCTGAGTGCCCGGAAGGAAGAACAACGCATGAAACAGATCAAATGCCCTTTTGACGGCACCCCGTGTCAGTCTGATTGCATCGACCGCTTTCCCCATCGGCTGGAAGGCGGCTGCCGCCTGACTGACCATCTTGCCGCTGGTATGCCGGTGCTGGTAATCAACAAGCCCACCGCCGAACTGATAGGCTTTTACCCTGACGGAACGCACGAGGTGTTCGATTTGAGCGATCTCCCCGCGATCATCTGTTCCGTTGACAGCCCGGACGAATTGAGCGGGTGCCGGTCAAACTGAACAACCCTTGAACAACGAGTGAACCACGGTCAAACTCGTGACACGCTGGGCGCATGGGGCAACCTGTGCGCCCTCTTTGAATGGGGGCAGCATCGTGAATCCTGACAACCTCCGCAGTCTGGCCGACCTGCCGCCAGAACGCCGCCGGGAGATAGCCCGGATGGGCGGCAAGGCCAGCGGCATTGAACGCGCCCGGCGGGCCTATATGAAGCAGTCCGCGCGGGAGATCATTCTGAAAATGCACTATTTCTACGAAGCTGAGGAAGAACTGGAAGCCGAGTGGAAAGAGTTTCAACGCTGGCGCAGGCGGAAAAAGAAGCGCAGCACTTCACGCAAGTAAACAATTTATTGACACGATACGCGCGCACCCGCGTGGCCGTGTTTACTTACTCCGAAAGGGGATGCAGCAATGGAACAGAAACAGGCTAAGAATGACCAGCAGGCCACAAACGCGGCCCTTGCAGCTCTGGCAGCCGCCGGGAATACCTTTGCTTTGGGTCAGCTGTGGGAAGTCAACAAGGGCTTTATTCGGCGGCAGCTGTGGCAATGGTTCGAGAAAAACAAGCCTGTTGCAGACAATGCGGGCTTGTCCTTTGAAGATTTGGTGCAAGAAGGGTATTTTGCGGTTGACTACGCTGCCAAGCACTACAGCGCAGAACAGGGCAGTTTTACAACGTATCTAAGCTATGCACTGCTGAAACAGATTCGCACCGCCACCTGTGGAGAGCACACGCGAGGTGTTACCACTGAGGACGGGCGGCGCGTGGCCGTATCTGCAAACCCGTTGAATGAATGCAGCAGCCTTGATACTCCTGTGGGCGAGGACGGCAGCGACACCGCTTTAGGTGACCTTCAGGAAGACCCGGCGGCCGCTCACGAGTTCCAGCAGGCCGAAAATGAGATCTACAACGAGGAACTTCACGCCGCACTGGAAGAAGCCTTGAACAAGCTGGCAGACCGAGAAGCGGACGTTATACGCCGCCACTACTACAGCGGCCAGAGCCTAAAGGACATCGGGCAGGATATCGGCATATCCAGCAACCGTGTGAACCAAATCGAACGGCACGGCTTCCAATGCCTGCGCAGTATGTCGGCTTTGCTTCACTGGCGGGATGAGATCATCAGCACCAGAGCGTGGCGCGGCACTGGCTGGAACGCATGGAACCGCTATGGCAGCATTCAGGAGCGCACCGTTGAATATCTGGAAAAGAAGGAAGAAGAACACTTTGACTACTACGCATGGCGCGATCAGATGATACGGGAACACTACGCAGACTTTGAAGCCGCTGGCTATTTTGACCGCCACCCGGAACAGCGGCCCAGCCTTGAACCCCGGACGAACCCCGAAGAATCCACCCCGCCGGGCGAGGTGTAACACACTAGACTTTGTTCCAAAGTCCGTGTGCCCTTCGGGAGTTTCTTGACACGATAACGCGCGCGAACTCCGGTTGAACTCCGGTCGTGTGATAGTTTAATGACACGACACACGCCCGCGCATATCGTGTAAAAAAAACTCTGTCGCAAGCAGTGCTTTTGTACGCACAAAGCCTTGCAAGCAATGTCTTTGTCTATACAAAGCGGCCTTGTTGGGAAGCATCCCAAACCCTTTGACCGTGCAGCACCCGCCGGGCGCAACACTTCAGCTGCCACACCATCCCGGCGGCGTCACCGGCATGTTGTTCACTCGCGTACATCTTCGTGACACCACGAAAATGGTAACGCCAACAAAATCGCGGACAACACAAAGCCCCCAGACCGTGACAGCGCACGTCTGAGGGCTTTTCTTGTTGCTTGTGGGTATTTTTCCTTGCCGTGGCTCTACCCGCGCTCTGACGGCCCCCGGCGGGCTATCAGTCGCGGTAGAACTTGCCCAGTGCTTTCAGCAGGGGCAGAAAGTCGTTGCAGATCTGCGCGGCCACATCCTCGGCGGTCTTTTCATCGTAGACGTGGGAAGTGATGTTGCGGGCCGTGATGATCTTGTTCCATTCGTCCGCGTCCTGAATGATACCGGCGGCAAAGGCTTCTTTCAGCACAGCGCGCGGGGTGGCGATGGGCGTTGTACTGCCCTGATCTTCCAGATATTCCTTGATGGACTTCCACGCCAGTTCCACAGTGAACTCAAAACGCTGGATAAGCCCATCACGGTAAAGGGCATCCTGCTGGCTTTTCTGATAGATGGCTACCGCCTGTTCCAGCTGTGCCAGCGCGCTGATATAGTGTTCAATCTTCTGCAGCATAAAGGGTTACACCGTCCTTCTTGATATTTTCGATAAATACCGGGTTCATCCCGTCCGTGATATGCACGATGTCAAATTTCAGCAGCGTGGGCAAGTCCTCGCAGTCCATCCAGAAGTTTGCCCGATTGCCCTCAGGCATCCCATACACAGCCAGATCCACGTCACTGTTATAGCGGTTGTCCCCTCTGGCACGAGAACCGAACAGCACAAGCCGCCGGGCTCCGTGCTGGCGGGCGAGTGCTGCCAGCTGCTTATACAGTTCTTCCATGCTCATTCCTCCCCGGCGGTGTCCTCTGTGGGCACATGTTCCAGCAGATCGCCCGGCTGGCAGTCCAGCAACGTGCAAACCTTCTCAATGGTAGCCCATGAAACCAACTCGCCTTGACGCAGCTGTTGCACCACACGTTCACCAAAGATTTTTTCCTTACGAAGCCTATATGCTGAATAGCCTGCTTCCTTCAACGCTTCCAGAATGTCCATTTTATAACGAAGCGACACAAAATCACCTCCTATTCCTTACTATCAGTATAGCACAAACAAGCACACAAAACAAGTGTACAAAATGCAATAAATAAGCACGCAAAGTGTGTGCATATTGTCAATATACAAACACACAGAATGGGTGTATACTGTAATCACAGCAAGGGAAGCACGACCGGAAGGCAAGGGGCGAAGTAAGAACCGGGAGCGCAGTAAGTCGTGAGCGCATGCTAAGTCAGTAACCCACTTTCCGAAAGCTGTATATGAAAAATGGCCCGGCGTCCACTACCACATGACACACCGAGCCAAACCCACAAATGAGGTCAGCCCCATTATACCAAAGGCTGGCCCGCAAGTAAAGAAGCGAGGTCATAACGATGAAGAAGTACAATCTCTCCGAGATCATGCACAAGGCATGGAAGCTGTACCGCAAGGGCGTGAGCAGCTTTGCCGAAGCCCTGCACCGGGCATGGAACAGCGCAAAGGCCGCCCCGGTCAACGCCCAGCGCATCGAGGAAGCACAGCAGGCCGCCGGGGTGGCCGAGCCGGTGAACACATGGGCGGGCTGGAAAGCCGCCGGGTACATGGTGGAGCACGGTGCAAAGGCCCTGTTTCAGGCGGTGCTTATCCACAGCAGCAAGGGAGACGGCCAGACCTACCGCGCATCGTTCTTCGGTGCATCGCAGGTGAAGCCGCTGGAAGCACAGTAAAGTGGGAACGGACGATGAAAACCGAGATCACCACCAAGGAACTGGAAGAAGCTATGAACGCCGTTTTGAAGCAGGCCCGCAAGATGGAAGAAGCGGACGAAGCAGAAGAACGCCGCCACGGCTTCGGCATGGAAAGCGCATTGACCGCCCTTGCGGTCTATCTCAACCTGTAACCCGGCGGCAAGGCCGTCAGCAGCCCAGAACAGCAGCAGGGGGAACAGGGGGCATACCGCCCCCGCCCCTCTCGCTCTGGACTTCTTGCACCGTACTGTGAATATTTTCTCGCGGAAAGCAGCGGGCAGGGGGAGGGACCCCCGGCGGGCCACCCGGCGACCCCTTGCCGTCAAGCGCCGATTTACACACAGGGGATTTTCCGGTCGGCATGAAGCAAGGATGAACCAAGGTCAAACGCCTTACAAAGCGAGAGCGAAGCAAGAGAAAACAGCCCTTGAACAGAGGACGAACAGAGAGGTTTTACGATATGAAGATTGAAAAGCGTGTCAACCTGTACGCCTTTGAGGTTGAGTACATCGACCAGCGGGAAGCAAAGCCCCGCACCGTCCGCCGGGAAACCGTTGTGCTGGACGGCGGGCGAGTGTCCGCGCTGGAACGTCTGGGCCAGTCCCCGCAAAGCTGGATTTGCCAGCAGTATGCCCGGCAGGGCTTCACCGTGGGCGCAGTCCACAAGGGCGATCACTTGACCGCACACGTTGACACCGGCTTTCTGTGGAAGATGGCCGTGCTGGATGTGGCCGCCGCAAAGGCAGGCAAGGCCGTGGCCCAACTGCTGGAAGGGGGTGTTGCGGTATGAGAAAGCCGGACTACATCCCCACTCTGACGCTGAATGACTTCATCATTGCCCGCAAGTACTCGCCCTGTTGCAGTGTTATCTACTGCTTCATGCGTGACCTGATGCAGCGCGCATTTCTCCCCGGAACGCCTGAACAGGAAGAAGCCTTTGCATTCTTCCTGATGGAAGTTTACCATGTGGGCCGTATTCAGGGGATTCGGGAAGAACGCCACAACCGCCGGGCAAAGAAGCCCAGCACAGAGAATCCCGACCGTGAAGCAATCGTGCGGCTGTTGGACAAAGCCGACCCGGAAGCCCTGCACCTGATTTGGATTGCAGCACGCAACCTGACCCGGAAGGGAGTGAAACCCAATGCCTGAGCATCCCACCCGTGCAGAACTGACCCGCGCAATCATTGACCTACTGGATAAGGCCGACTATCGGAAACTGCGGCTCGTGTGGATCTATGCGAGCCACCTGATTCGCTAAAGCCGCACCAAATCGGATAAAACCGGACTATTCCCACACAAAAAGCACTGAACCCCGCCCCAATGCGCCGCAGATCATCACGGCAGCGCACCGGGCAGGGTTCTTTCTGTTGGAAAATGTTGGAGCCGAACTTAACAAAACTTAACATTTGCCCGGCGGGCCTGTTAGCAAATGTTAGCATCCAAACAGGCGAAAAAGGTTAGTAAAAGTTAGTATTCCGACCTGTTAAAACCTGTTATCCTTTGTTATGGTTCAGGCGCAGCACCCGCCCCGCCGGGCATCCAGCACAAGGCACTCTGTAAGGCACTCCGACAAGGCATTTTTTGAGCTGTAAGGCACAAACAAGGCACATTCCAGCCGTTTCGGGGTCATTATAAAACAAGAAATCCCACGATTTACACCGCGTTTTCAACGGTCAATCGTGGGATTTTACTTGGTGCGATGGAAGGGACTCGAACCCCCGGCCTACTGATTCGTAGTCAGTCACTCTATCCAGCTGAGCTACCAACGCATACGTTCCGTTCGGAACATGATGTATTTTATCACTGAACCGGGGTTTTGTCAACACTTTTTCGGAAATATTTTTGAGATTTCCGAAAAAGAACGTCTTTTCATCCACTTTTCTTTTATTTTCTATGCATCAGCCCTGCTCTGCGAGGGTCTGGGCGATGCGGACGCCGGTGGGCGTGGCGGCAAGACCGCCCTGACCGGTCTCCCGGAGGTCGGGGGAGAGGAGGCTGCCCACGCGGCCCATGGCGTCGATGACCTCATCACAGGGGATGGCGTAGTCCACCCCGGCAAGGGCCATATTCGCACAGGAGACGGCGTTCACCGCGCCAACGACGTTCCGCTTGACGCAGGGAACTTCCACGAGGCCGGCCACGGGGTCGCAGACGAGGCCCAGCAGGTTGCCCAGAGCCATTGCGGCGGCAGCGGCGCACTGCTCCGGCGCGCCGCCCTTGAGGTGGCAGAGAGCGGCAGCGGCCATCGCGCTGGCAGCGCCCACCTCGGCCTGACAGCCGCCCTCCGCGCCCGCGAGAGTGGCGCGGGCCGCGATGACCTGACCGAACCCGGCGGCGACATAGAGGGCGTCGCAGATGGACTCTTCGTCGGCCTCGCCGCTGCGGGCCAGCGGCAGCAGAACAGCAGGCAGGACGCCGCAGCTGCCCGCCGTGGGGGCAGCGACGATGCGCTTCATGCAGGCGTTGCACTCGGCGGTCTTGAGAGCTTCGGCAGTCACTGCGGCGAGGTAATCGCCGCCAAGGCTCTTTCCTTCTTGATGGGCCTGCTCCACCCTGGCCGCGTCGCCGCCCGAAAGGCCGCTTCGGCTGCGCTGGGCCGGGTCATAGTCCCGGCTGGTGGCCTGCATCACCTGCCAGAGGTGGTGCATCATCTCCCGGCTGTGGGCCTCGGTGAGGCGGCTCTCGGCTAAATCGCTGCGGAGGATGGCCTCCGAAAGGGAAATATTCTGGCTGCGGGCAGCGGCCAGCATCTCTTCACAGGATAAAAACGACACTTCTCAGCCCTCCTCGCATTCTTCCGGCTCGTCGATGTTCAGGCAGGTGACTTTGCGGATGCCCGGCATCACGGCCATCTGCTGTTCCAGCACGTGGGGGATATGGGAGTCACATTCCAGCACCATAACGGCGCAGCCGCCCGTCGCGGCGCGGAACACCTGCATGGACGCGATGTTGATACGGCGCTGGGCCAGCGACATCGTGACCTCGGCGATGCAGCCGGGGGTGTCCTCGTTATGGATGATAAGGGTGTTGCTGTCCCCGCCAAAGTCGGCAGGCACACCGTCGATCTCAGTCACGCGGATGCGTCCGCCGCCCACAGAGGCCGCCTTCAGGACGAGGGTCCGGCCCGCCTTACTCTTTAAGGTAAGCACCGTCGTATTCGGGTGGGCGGCACGGAGCTCCACCGGATGGATGGTGAACTTCATGCCGGCCTCCTCGGCCAGCGCGAAGCTGTCGGGCAGGCGGGGGTCGTCCGGGCGGAGACCCAGCAGCCCCGCCACCAGCGCACGGTCGGTGCCGTGGCCCCGGCCTGTGGTAGCAAAGCTGCCGTAGAGCCCAATGTCCGCCTCGGCGGGGACGTCGCCCAGCAGCTTCTGGGCCGTATATCCAATGCGGGCCGCACCCGCCGTATGGCTGGAGGAGGGGCCGATCATCACCGGCCCGAGAACGTCGAACAGACGCATGAGGTGTACACTTCCTTTCGTTTTGCAGCGCCCGGGAGCCCATTCGCTGACAAAAGAACAGATTTTCTTTCTTTTTATTATACCGCTTTTGAGCTTATTGTGCTATAATAACTTCATAATGTTTTGAATCTTGCCCTTTCAGGGGGCAGCACGGAGGGTAGAACCTATGAAACTGGTAAGCGTGGAAACTCCCGAAAAGAGTGTCTGCAAAATGACTTTCAGCGCTTCGGCTGAGGAGCTGGAAGCTGCGTCCAACGCCGTGTACGAGCGCACCCGCGCAACATACACCATCAAGGGCTTTGCCAAGGGCGAGGCTGACCGCGCCCAGATCGAGGCCGACCGCGGCGAGCACACCTTCTGGTACGACGCCATCAACGATTTGATGGACAAGGACGTCCCGGCCCTGTACAACGCAGCGATGGCAGAACACGGCTTCCACGCTGTGGACGAGCCGGTCTACGACCTGGTCAGCGTGAAAAAGGACGAGGGCTTTGTGGCCACTGCCACCACCGCCCTGCAGCCTGAGCTGAACCTGACCCAGACCACCGGCTTCAAGACCGAGTGCGTCACCCCGGAAGTCACCGACAAGGAGATCGACGCTGTGCTGGAGCGCCGCCGCGCCATGGCTGCTGAGCTGGTGCCTCACAAGGGTCCGGCCGTCAAGGGCAACATCGTCCACATCGACTACGAGGGCCTGCTGGAGGGCAAGCCCTTCAACGGCGGCGCCGCCCAGAACCAGACCCTGCAGCTGGGCAGCGGCCGGATGATCCCCGGCTTCGAGGAAGGCATCCTCGGCCACAAGGGCGGCGAGGAGTTTGACATCTTCGTTACCTTCCCGGCACGCTACCACGTCAAGGACCTGGCCGGCAAGCCCGTGGTCTTCAAAATCAAGCTGCACGACGTCTGTGTCCGCCAGCTGCCCGCACTGAACAGCGATTTTGCCAAGAAGGCTGCCAATGTGGACACCATGGACGAGTTCCGCGCCCAGATCCGTCAGCAGCTCCACGACAACAAACACGCCGCTGCGCTCAACCGCGCCAAGGACGCCATCCTCACCCAGCTGGCCGCAGCCGCTGAGGGCGAGCTGCCCAGCGTTCTCGTCGAGAGTGCCTATCAGCAGGAGATGGAGCAGATCCAGCAGCAGCTGCAGATGCAGCGCCTGAGCCTCGACCGCTACCTGAGCCAGATCCATCAGACCCGCGAGAGCTTCACTGCCGCTGTCCGCACTGCTGCAGTGAAGAACACCCGCGCCCGGATGGCCCTGCTGCAGATCGCTCAGAACGAGAACCTCGTCCCCACTGAGGAGGACATCGACAAGACCCTGTCCGAGCGCGCTGAGCGCACCAAGAAGACCCTCGAGGAAGTCAAGGCTGCATCCAACGTGGAGGCCATCCGCCGCAACGAGGGCATCCGCCGCGCTGCCGACTATGTCATCGAGCACTCCACCATCGAAGAAAAATAATTTATCCTGCTTTTGCGCCTGCACCACTGTGCAGGCGTTTTTTATTGTTCATTTTTTCTCTCTTGACTTTTTTTCTCTGCTGCGGTATTTTTAGGGTGAGAAATTCTATCCGGCCGCAGCTGCGGCCCGGACGGATAAAGTAAAATCTTCTGCGGGACATTCCGCTCATCTATTTTATTGCGACAGGAGGTTTTCCTTATGAAAAAGTTTCTTCTCGCTCTTCTGACAGCTGTCACGGCGGCTGCGCTCTTTTGCGGCGCGGCGGCATCTGTGGCCACTTACAGCGCCAGCTATGACGCACCGGCCGGCATCAACGCCATCGTGGTGCAGGATAACAGCGCTGCGGTCGTTCTGCAGGCCGCCGACATCGACCACATCCGCGCCGATTACACCTACACCTCGAGCTACGCCTTTGAAAGCTCCAAGCTCTACGACTTCACGGTGACGGGCAGCACCCTCACCGTGACCAAGACCCGGGAGCCCAACGCTTCCCTTGTCATCCAGAGCCAGGACACCCGCAGCTGCACCCTGACGCTGCAGGTACCCCGCCAGACGCTGGCAAACATCACCGTCAGCACCACCAACGACAGCATCACGCTGGACGGCGTTTCGGCACAGACCGCCAGCCTCACCACCGACAATGGCCGCATCGAGGTGTCGAACTTCAACGGCTCCACCCTGAGCGGCACCACCCGCAACGGCAAGATCACCATGAGCGGCGTCACCTCCCAGAATGTGGCCGCCACCATCCAGAACAGCGGCACTCTCAAGCTGGAAAACATCTCTGCCAACGTCTGCAACGCCAAGGTGCAGAACGGCAGCATCACCGGCTCTGTGATCGGCAGCGGCAGCTCTTACGGCTTTGAGCTGGCCGCAGGCGGCGGCAAGATCCGCGTCTCCGACGCCAACGACAAGAACTTCCTCTTCTTCGGCAAGGACACCCTGCAGCAGAATGCAGATGCCCCCAACAAGCTGAACCTCGCCACCAAGAACGGCGACGTTGAGGTCGAGTTCGTCCGTTAAAAGAACATTAAAAATGCCTGTGCAGCATCTGCCGCACAGGCATTTCTTTTTGTCCGGATACGGTCAGCTGAGCCAGTTGAAGCCCATGACCACCACGCCGAGGATGACGAGGATGATGCCGGTGGCGCGGTTGAGGGTCTTGGCATCGGCCTTGTTGGCAAAGACCGCCGCGATGCGCGCCCACAGCAGGGTGAAGACGACGCAGAGCGCCCAGACGTGCCAGACCGGCGCACCGCCGATGGCGAAGTGGCTGACAGCGCCGGTCAGGGCCGTGAAGGTCATGATGAACACGCTGGTACCTACAGCCATTTTCAACTCATAGCCGAGGACGCTGGTGAGGATGAGGAGCATCATCATGCCGCCGCCTGCGCCGATAAAGCCGCAGATGAAGCCGATGAGGACGCCGCAGACGATGGACTGGACGGCCCGCTTCTTTGCGCTGACGCCCTGCATGGCCTCTTTGGTGGTCATGACGGGCCGGACGATGAACTTGATGCCCAGCAGGAAGGTCATGAACACCGAGAAACTGCCCATCGTGGCCGAGGGGAGCAGGCTGGCCACCCAGCTGCCCACCACCGTGAACACCAGCACGCTCACCATCATGATGAGGCCGTTTTTGATGTCGAGGTTCTTGTTTTTATAGTAGGTATAGGCTGAGACGGCGCTGGCCAGCACGTCTGACGAGAGGGCGATGCCCACGGCCATATAGGGGTCCATGTGCAGGAAGGTGATGAGCATGGGGCTGATGACAGCCGCCGCGCTCAGGCCCGCAAAGCCGGTGCCAAGGCCCGCGCCCATGCCGGCGAAAAAGGTGACTAAGATCGTAAATAAAATGTTCATGCTTCTCCTTCCAGAATGGCGTCCAGATTCTCATTTATAATGTCCATCGTCTCGAAGAACGCCTTTCGCTGTGCTTCATTGGTGTGTTCCAGCAGACGTGCGCCAAATTCCTCCTGCAAGGCCCGGCCCTGCTCGATGATGGGGCAGGCTTTTTCGGTGCAGCGCAGCAGGGTGCGGCGGCGGTCGCCGGGGTCAGCCTCGCGGACGAGGTAGCCCTCCTGCACCAGACGGTCTACGTTCACCGAGACGAGGTTTGCTTTCAGTTTGCGCACCTCTACCACGTCGCTGGCGGTCTGGTAGCCGGGGTTGTTGGCGAGGAACATCAGGATGTCAAAAGCCGTCTGGGGCAGATGGAGCTTCTGGCACAGGGGCTTGCAGAGGGCGGCGTAAGCCGCCGAGGTCTTTCGCCCAAATTCGATGCCCGGGGTATTCATGGGACGCCTCCTTGTGATTCAAAATTGTATCATTCAAATTTGAAGTAATAATAGCACAAAAACGCAGCGATTGTCAAGAGAAAAGGAGCGGCCCGCATCTTGCAGGCCGCTCCCTGTTTCCGTTTTCTTTACAGCATCATGATGAGCCGCGTGCCGAAGGCCGCCAGCCATGCTACGATGCACTGATTTGCCACCATGATAAGCGCCCACTTGCCGCCCAGCTCCCGCTTGACCGAGGCCACCGCCGCGATGCAGGGCGTATAGAGCAGGCAGAACACCAGCAGGGGTGCAGCCGCCGCCGGGGACAGCGCGGCGGCAAAGGCCGCAGAGGAGCCATAGAGGATGGTGAGGGTCGAAACGACGCTCTCCTTGGCCATAAAGCCGGTGATCAGGGCCGTAGACACCCGCCAGTCGGCAAAGCCCAGTGGCGCAAACAGCGGCGCGATACCGCTGGCCAGCCATGCAAGGATGCTCTGCTGCGGGTCAGCGGTGAGGCTGAGCCGCAGGTCGAAGCTCTGCAGGAACCAGATGATGATGGTCGCCACAAAGATGACCGTAAAGGCGCGCTGGAGGAAATCGCGGGCCTTTTCCCAGAGCAGCTGGACCACATTCTTGAGGCCGGGCAGGCGGTAGTTGGGCAGCTCCATCACAAAGGGGACGGCCTCGCCCTTAAAGACACTGCTCTTCAGCAGGATGGCCATCAGAATGCCCACCGCAATGCCGAGGAAATAGAGGCTGACCATCACCAGAGCCGCGTGCTCCGGGAAGAAGGCCGCCGCAAACAGGCTGTAGATGGGCAGCTTGGCCGAGCAGCTCATAAAGGGGGTGAGCAGGATGGTCATTTTGCGGTCGCGCTCCGAGGGCAGGGTGCGGCTGGCCATGACGCCGGGGACGGTGCAGCCGAAGCCGATGAGCATTGGCACGATGCTGCGCCCCGAGAGGCCGATGCGGCGGAGAAGCTTATCCATCACGAATGCCACGCGGGCCATGTATCCGGTATCCTCCAGCAGAGAGAGGAAGAAAAACAGGGTCACGATGATGGGCAGGAAGCTCAACACGCTGCCCACACCGGTGAAGATGCCGTCGATGACCAGCGAGTGGACGGCTGCGTTGACGTTCCACGCCGTGAGGGTGGAGTCCACCGCGGCGGTCAGGGCATCAATGCCCATTTCCAGCAGGTTCTGGAGCGCCAGACCGATGACGCCGAAGGTGAGGTAGAACACCAGCGCCATGATGCCCACAAAGGCCGGGATGGCGGTATAGCGGCCCGTGAGGAACCGGTCGATCCGGGCCGAGCGGAGCTGTTCCTTGCTCTGGCGGGGCTTCACGACGGTCTGATCCACCAGCTGGTGGATGAAGTGGAACCGCATATCCGCGATGGCGGCGGCGCGGTCCAGACCCCGCTCCTGCTCCATCTGGACGATGATGTGCTCGATCATCTCTTTTTCGTTCTGGTCGAGCTTCAGGGCCGCCTCGATGCGCTGGTCGCCCTCCACGAGCTTTGTGGCCGCAAAGCGCACCGGGATGCCTGCGGCCTTGGCATGATCCTCGATCAGGTGGATGATGCCGTGGATGCAGCGGTGGACTGCGCCGCCGTGATCCTCCTCGCCGCAGAAATCCATCCGGCCCGGCCGCTCCTGATACTTTGCGACATGGAGCGCATGATCCACCAGCTCGTCCACGCCCTCGTTCTTTGCCGCAGAGATGGGCACGACCGGGATGCCCAGCATGGCCTCCATCTTATTGATGCGGACAGTGCCGCCGTTGCCGCGCATCTCGTCCATCATGTTCAGCGCCAGCACCATCGGCGTATCCAGCTCCATGAGCTGCATGGTGAGGTACAGATTCCTCTCGATGTTGGTGGCGTCCACGATATTGATGATGCCCGTGGGCTTCTCGCCGATGATGAACTGCCGGGTCACGATCTCCTCGCTGGTATAGGGCGACATGGAGTAGATGCCGGGCAGGTCTGTGACCTCCGTATTCGGGTTGTTCCGGATCGCACCGCTCTTGCGGTCCACCGTCACACCCGGGAAATTGCCGACGTGCTGGTTGGAGCCGGTGAGCTGGTTGAAGAGGGTCGTCTTGCCGCAGTTCTGGTTGCCCGCCAGCGCAAAGGTAAGGGTCGTGCCGTCGGGCAGAGGGTTCTCGCCCTTTTTGGTGTGGTATCGTCCGCCTTCGCCGAGGCCCGGGTGCTCCACCGGCTTTTCACTTTCTGCCGCCGCCTTTTTCACCGCCGGGGCTTTGGCCAGAGTGACCCCGATGCGGGCGGCATCGTCCAGCCGGAGGGTCAGCTCGTAGCCGTGGATGCTCAGCTCCATCGGGTCGCCCATGGGGGCAAATTTGACCAGCGTGACCTCCTCACCGGGGATCAGCCCCATATCCAGAAAATGCTGCCGCAGAGCGCCCTCGCCGCCCACGGTCCCGACCACGGCAGTCTCGCCGATGTTCAAATCTTTCAACGTCATATGGAATGTTCCTCTCGAGCGCGTTTGTTAGTTTGCATTAACAACAGTAATATAGGCTAACTTTCCGGCGTTGTCAAGAGAAACGGGGCTGTTCTGAGCTGTTCTCTGAAAAAAATCATGCCGCCTTCCTCGAATATCCGAAAAAGTGCAAAAAATAAGAGCCTGTACCCGGGAAGTACCCGCCGTACAGGCTCTTATCGTTTTTTATTCAGTTCGCGGTGTGGTAGCCGTCAGGGTTCTTCTTCTGCCAGTTCCAGCTGTCGGCGCACATCTCCTCGATGCCGTACTCAGCCACCCAGCCCAGCTCGTTCTTGGCCTTGGTGGGATCGGCATAGCACTCGGCGATATCGCCGGGGCGGCGGGGATCGATCACATAGGGGAGCTTCTTGCCGCAGGCCTTCTCAAAGGCATGGATGACATCCAGCACGCTGTAACCGTGGCCGGTGCCCAGGTTGCAGATGAACAGGCCGCAGTTGGTCTGCAGCTTCTTGATGGCGCAGACATGGCCCCGGGCCAGGTCAACCACATGGATGTAATCGCGCACGCCGGTGCCATCGGGGGTGGGGTAGTCGTTGCCAAAGACGTGCACCTTTTCCAGCTTGCCCACGGCCACCTTGGCGATGTAGGGCATCAGGTTGTTGGGGATGCCGTTGGGGTCCTCGCCGATCAGGCCGGACTTGTGGGCACCGATGGGGTTGAAGTAACGGAGCAGGGCCACGTTCAGGGTGGGGTCGGCCTTGCAGACATCGGTCAGGATGCGCTCGGTAAAGGCCTTGGTGGTGCCGTAGGGGTTGGTGGTGGCACCCACGGGGAAGTCCTCGGTGATCGGCACACTGGCGGGGTCGCCGTAGACGGTGGCGGAGGAGCTGAACACGAAGTTATGGCAGTTGTGCTTGCGCATCACATCCAGGATGACCAGCGTGCAGTTGAGGTTGTTGTAGTAGTATTCGATGGGCTTGGACACGCTCTCGCCGACGGCCTTATAGGCTGCGAACTGGATGACCGCCGTGATGTCGGGACACTCGGCGAAGATCTTCTCCACATCCTCGTGTTTGGTCATATCGGCCTGATAGAAGCGGAAGTCCTTGCCGGTGATCTGCTTGACGCGGTCGAGGACCACGGGGGATGCATTATAGTAGTTGTCCGCCACGACGACGTCGTAGCCGGCATTCAGGAGCTCGATGCAGGTGTGGCTGCCGATGTAGCCTGCGCCGCCGGAAACCAAAATAGCCATGTCCAGTACCTCTCTTGTTCCAGATGTTGCTTCGCACAGAGCCCTTGTGCTCTGCCTGCCTAAAGGATACCGCTTTTTGCACCGAGAATCAAGTACCGGCTCTTTTATTAAAATGTATTTTTGTTGCATCTTTTCATCCGGTCTGATGAACTGCAAAGATTTTTAGTCCGCAAGGCATGGAGAGGACACCCAAAAAACAGCAAAGGGCAGCTCCCCCAAGAGAGCTGCCCTTTGCTGCGGCTGATATTTGCTTACAAACGGCCGCACTGACGGCCGGTGAAGAAGCGGAGCGTAGTGTTGGCGCGGAAGACTTTGCCTGCCCGCAGCACCGTCGTCGGGAACTCCGGGTGAGAGGGGCTGCAGGGGAAGTGCTGGGTCTCAAGGGCAAAGCCGCCGTACTTTTCCAGCGGGACGCCGCCCTTGCCGGGGGAGGGGCAGTCCTGCAGGAAGTTGCCGGTGTAGAGCTGGATGCCCGGCTGGGTGGTGTACATCTTCATGCTGATGCCGGTCTTGTCGCTGGACGCCCAGGCGCAGAGGCTCTGGCTGGCGCCCCGGGGCCGGTCGAGGACATAGCAGTGGTCGAAGCCGCCGCCCGCCATGGTGGTCTGGTAGAAGCCGGTGTCGAGGTCGCGTCCCAGAGGCTTTCCGGTGCGGAAGTCCATCGGCGTACCGTCCACGGGCAGGATCTTACCCGTGGGGCAGGTCTCGTTGTTGCCCTCGAGGTAGTTGGAAGCGTAAATGCGGAGCTTCTGGCCCAGCACATTGCCGCCGCCGTCGAGGTTGAAGTAGGTGTGGTTGGTCAGGTTGATGATGGTGTCCTCGTCGGTGGACACACGGTAGTCCATCCGCAGAGTGTTGTCCGGCGTGAGGATATACCGCACACTGACCTTCAGATTTCCGGGGAAACCGTCTTCGCCCGCCGGGCTTTCGGTCTCCATCAAAAGGGTGTCGCCGAACATCTTCACATCGTAAATTTTGCGGGGGAAGGTGCCGTGCAGATGATTTTTGCCATTGTTGGCTTCCAGCTTGTAGGTCTTGCCGCTGAGAGAAAATTCCGCATTTTCAATGCGGTTGGCGTACCGGCCCACGAACGCACCGCAGCAGGTGCTGCCGGATGAGTTGAAATCCGCCTCATAGTCGGCGAGGGTGTCGTGTCCGACGACCACATCCACCGGACCCGTTTTTGTAGGGACGAAGAGATTTTTGATCACACAGCCATAGTTCAGCACGCTGACCTCAAGTCCACCGGGATTGGAGATGATGTATTCATCCACCTTATCGCCGTTTTTGGTCACACCAAAGGGCTTGGAGCGGAACTGTGCCATAAGGCTCGCCTCCTTCTTCATTATTTTCGGTCAGGGCAGCGCAGCCCCAACCTCGTCCATAATTATGATTATAGCACAGTTTTCCAGACTTGTGTGAGAATGCTTTTAGATTTATCTTCCAAAATTTCGAGAGATTTTTGGGATATATTGCGAAAACGCCTTTCATCTTAAAAGGCTCTCCCTTTGGGAGAGCTGGCGCGAAGCGCCTGAGAGGGCAAGGACGCTGATAAAAAACTTCGAGCGCGGCGATGGCTCGCTCTGACAAAAAGTCTGCTTATCGCTGCATAGCGGCTCTATCTTACCGGGCTTGCCCTCTCCGTCACCTTCGGTGACACCTCTCCCAAAGGGAGAGGCTTTGCCCTCACGCAAAAAAGAGGCTGCCGCGCTGCGGCAGTCTCTTTTGCGTTTCAATGTGAGGGTCACGCCTCCGGCTGAGCCTCGGCGGCGTTCGACTGCGCGATGTACTCGGCGGCATCGTCGGGGATGTCGTCCATTCCGTCGTCACCCACATCGACCACCAGCGGCGGCTTCTTGAAGAGGATGTCGTAGAGGATGGGGACGATGTACAGGGTCATCAAGGTGGCATAGCTCAAGCCGCAGATGATGACGATGGCCATGCCGCTCATGAGCTGGCTCGCCATATCGTTGCTGAACACCATCTGCAGCATGGCCAGAACGGTGGTCAGGGTGGTCATGAGGATAGGACGCATACGGGTCTTGCCGGTGGCGACAAGGGCCGCACGGCGCTCCAGACCGCCCAGACGCAGCTGGTTGGCGTAGTCCACGAAGACGATGCCGTTGTTGACGACGGTACCCATCAGGACGATGAAGCCCATCAGGGAGATCATGGTCAGCTGCTGGCCGGTGACCAGCATACCCAGCAGGCCGCCGGTGAAGGCCAGCGGCACCGTGAACAGGACGATGAAGGGGGACAGCAGGCTCTGGAACTGAGCCACCATGACCAGATAGACGAAGGGCAGGGCCAGAGCCATCCACTGCACCATCTCATCGACCATCAGGTTGACGGTGGAGGACTCGCCGCCCAGCGAGAAGGAGCAGCCCTCGGGCATCTCATCGGAGAGAGCGAAGTCGTCCAGCGTCTTCTGGAGCACACGGGACTGGACCGTGGTGTTGTAGCCGTCCAGCGTGTCGGCAGACACCGTGATGTAGCGGGTCTGGTTCTCGCTGGTGATGGAGTCGGGGGCGGTGCCGGTGGACCAGGAAGCAATATCGCCCAGCGTGCAGGTGCCGGTGGTGATGGCGCCGGTGGCGTCCATGACGCTGGTGGTGAAGGTCATGTCCATCATGTTTTCCTTGGTCACAGGGTCAAGATTATCGCTGATCTGGACTTTCATGGTGGAGCCGTCCACCGTGACGGGGGTCTCCGCCGTGGTGGTGGTGGTGAGCTTGGCGGCGATCTGCTGGTAGACCTGCGCAACCGTCAGGCCATAGGCGCGGACCTTATCGCGGTCGATGTCCAGATTGATGGTCGCATCGCCCTGACCGAGGCCGGTGGCCGCATTGGCGAAGCCCTCGGTGTCGTTGACCATCTGGACGACCTTATCGCCCAGTGCGGTAATGGTATCGGCGTCAGGGCCGTAGATCTTGACAGAGAGGCCGCTGCTCAGCTGGCTGGTCAGGTCCTGCATACCGCTGATCTCGACGGTGCCGGTGCAGTTCTCGACGCCGGAAACGGCATCATTCAGAGCCTGCTCCACAGCGGCGATCTTAGTGGAGGAGAGGGACTCGTCCAGCATGACGTTGAACTGGTAGCTGCCGTAGCTGTTGGCGGCGCTCAGCAGGTCGGTAATAGCGCTGGGCAGGCCCAGCTGGCCGATGTCGATGCCGGCCACAGTGGTATCGGTGGTGACGCCCACCTCTTCCACGCCGTCCACGGCCATGACGGCCTCCACGACCTGTCCGGCCACACCGTAGGATTCCTCTTTGGTCAGGCCGTCGTCGGTGGAGAGGGCGATGGTGGCCTCATTGCTGGAAATTTCGGGCAGAAGGACGACGCCCATGGAGAAGACCTTCCAGCCGCAGAAGGCCAGCAGCACGACAGCGGCCAGCAGCGGCAGAGCGCGGTGCTGCAGGCACCACTCGAGGCTGTGGGCATACTTATCCTGGATCTTTTCGAACCAGACCAGACGCTTCGGCTCAGCCTTTTTCAGGACAGTGGAAGCAGCGGCAGGCACGACGGTGATGGCCACGATGAGAGAGGCCATCAGGCAGTAGCCGATGCACATGGACATGGGCTGCAGCAGGCTGCGCACCGTGCCGGAGGCGAACACCACCGGCAGGAAGACGCAGACCGAAGTAAGGGTAGAGGCCACCACCGACATGCCTACCTGACGAGCGCCCTGCACGGCGGCGCGGGCCGCCGGTACGCCCCGGCCCCGCAGACGGTAGATGTTCTCGATGACGACCACCGAGTTATCCACCAGCATACCGACGCCCAGCGACAGGCCCGCCAGCGTCATGATGTTCATGTCGAGGCCGGTGAAGTACATCAGAACGACGGCGAACAGGACGGACAGCGGGATGCTGACGCCGACCACGAGGGTGGGCTTGATGTCCTTCAGGAAGATGGCCAGCACGATGATGGCCAGCGCAGCGCCCACCAGCATACTGCTGATGATGCTGTTGACGATGATGGTGATGTAGTTGCCCTGGTTGGACAGGACGACGACGTGAAGGTCAGAATACTGAGCCTGCAGCTCCTTGAAGGCATTCAGGCAGCCGTCCGAGACGCTGCTGGCGCTGGAATTGGCGTTGCGGAAAATTTTCAGCACCACGGCCCGCTCCCCGTTCAGGCGGGTGTAGCTGGCCTCGGCGTTGTCGATGACGGCCACGTCGGCCACATCGGAGAGGCGGACATCGCCGAAGCCATCGACGTGGAGCAGAAGTGCGCCCTCGATGTCCGAAACGCTGTCGTACTCTTCGCCGACCTTCAGCAGCCAGGACTCGCCGCTCTTATCGGCGACGTAGCCGGCAGGCATCGAGAAGTTCTGGGCGTAGATGAGCTGGGCGAGGGTCTTGATGTCCAGCTGCTTGGCCACATCGGCGCTGGCAAGGGCCTTTTCCTTGGTCTCCTCGTAGAGCTGCTTGGCGTCTTCCAGCTGGTTTTCGTAGTCCTTCAGCTTCTCCCGGGCCTCGGTGAACTGCATATAGGCGCTGAGCTGCTGGCTGGAATAGCTGCCCAGAGCGACGGAGAACTGGTTCATCAGGCCGGGGACATTATCCATGGCTTTGATGACCTCGTCCAGAGTCTTATAAATGGTGCTCAGGCTGTTGGAGACTTCCAGCTCGTCGGCAAGGTCGGAGACGGTGCCGTCGCTGGTTCCCAGACGGCCCTGCAGCTCCTGCAGAGCGGCGGTGAGCTTATCGGTGATGTCGCGCAGCTCGCCGACGATCTCGATGAGGGAGTCGATGTCCCGCATACCGGTCTGGTTGAACTGGTCCACGACCCGCTGCAGGCCGTCGCGGACGTCGATGAGGGCCTGCTGGATCTCCGGCTCATTGACCACGCCGATGAGCTGGTTGATGCTGCTCAGCAAAGCCTGCGCCTGGTCGCGCACGACGGTGACGGCGTCGGCCACCTCCGTACCCATCTGGGCCATGACGGTGTCAGAGACCGTGTCGCCAAAGTTTTTCAGCTGTTTTTCGTACTCGGCACGGCCTGCGGCGATCTGGGCCTCGGCGTCATCGAGCTGGGCGCGGGCGTCGGCCAGCTGGGTGTCGATGAGCTCCAGCAGGCGGGCGTTCACTTCGTCTATCTTATCCTGATTCAGCTGCACCTGCACCATCTTTTCGATGAGGCCGTTGGCCGACACGCTGGAAACGCCGCCGGTGCGGCCCACATAAGGCACGAGGGTGTTATCCACGAAGTCCGACAGATCGTAGACATCGCTGCCCTCCCGGCTGACAGCCGCCGTCATAAAGGCGTTCATGTTCAGGCTGTACTCGATGATGGAGGGGGTCAGACAGGTGCCGGGCAGGCTGGACGCGGTCTGGTCCACCTTGTTGGAGGTCTTGACCATCGCGCTGTTCATGTCGGTGCCTTCGGCGAATTTCATGAGCAGAAGGCTGTAGTTTTCTGCCGAGGTCGCCGTGATGCTCTCGACGCCGGACACTGTACCCAGCGCGTTCTCCATCACATCGGAGACTTCTGACTCCACACGCTCCGGGCTGGCACCGGGGTAGACGGTGACCACCATGAGGTATGGCGTGCTGATGTCGGGCAGAAGGTTCGTCTGCAGGTTCGTGATGGACACGAAGCCCAGCAGCAGGACCATGATGACCGCAACAAGGATGGTGAACGGCTTTTTGACACTGAATTTTTCCATGATTTCCTATCCATTTCTTTTTTATGCCGCCGCGCGGCAAAAGGTACGCCGCAACCACGGCAGCACCCTCTGAACGCTTCTTATCGTTCCTATTATACACGAGGGAATCTCCCTTGCAATAGTCCTGAAGTTAATATTTAACAAAACTTTCCTTAATCCACCTTCGTTTAGGAAGTCAATGGGAAGATCCCGGCTACTTTCTTGCCATATTTCGTGGAAATACGGGCCGGATTATGCTATACTAGAATGCAGAATGGAATTTTATCGCAATTTCAGGCACAGCGCCTATCCAGACTGCTCAAGGCCCATGTTCCGGGCTTATATACGTTCGATACGACCCCAAAGAGGAATGCTATGAAGAAAGTTATATCCGTCCGTTTCAAGGACAACGGCAAGACCTATTATTTTGACCCCGCAGACACCCCCATCAAGACCGGCGACTATGTTATCGTCGAGACGGCCCGGGGCGTGGAGTGCGGCGAAGTGGTGCAGGGCGTGAAGGAGATCGCCGACTCTGCTGTCCCCAAGGCCCTCAAGCCCATCACCCGGATGGCCGACAGCGTGGACGTGCGCCGGATGCGCCAGAACCGTGAGGATGAGAAGCGTGCCTACCACACCTGCCAGGAGTGCATCGCCCGCCACGGGCTGGAAATGAAGCTGGTGGAGGCCGAATACACCCTCGACCGCTCCAAGATCATGTTCTATTTCACCGCCGATGGCCGCGTGGACTTCCGTGAGCTGGTCAAGGACCTGGCCGGCATCTTCCACACCCGCATCGAGCTGCGCCAGATCGGCGTGCGCGACGAGAGCAAGATGATAGGCGGTCTGGGCATCTGCGGCCAGCCCTTCTGCTGCAGCCGCTTCCTGAAAGACTTTCAGCCCGTCTCCATCAAGATGGCAAAAGAACAGGGTCTTTCCCTCAACCCGACCAAGATCAGTGGTGCCTGCGGCCGCCTGATGTGCTGCCTGGCCTACGAGGAGAGCGCCTACGAGTACCTGAACAGCATCATGCCCATGGTGGGCAGCACCGTCCGCACGCCGGACGGCCTCGGCACCGTGCTCGAGGTCAACCCCATCTCCGGCTATCTGCGGGTGCGCTGCGGCACTGAGGCCTTCGCGCCCCGGTACTATAAGGTGAGCGTCTGCGAATATATCTCCGGCGGCAAGCGCGCCCCCCGCCGCCCCGACCCGGACGACGATTATTCCGGCGTGCGCAATCCCGCCCCGGTGGTGGCTTCGGCCAACGCCGACGGCACCTCGTCCTGCCCCGGCTGCGGCAGAAAAGATAAAAAATAAGAGGCTGGAAATGGCGGGGTCTCCGAACGGTTAGTCTGTTAAAACTAACTTTGCTTCGTGATTTTCGCCAAAAAACCTCTTCAAATTTCTCCAAAAGTTAGCCCGTGCTTTTGTGCAACCCACCAAAAAACGAAAAATTGCTTTTGGGTGGGTACGGTTAGTCTTGCCTTTTTGAAACGGCTTTGTTAAAATGCAGTCAAGGATACGATTTCCGAGGGGTCTGCCAGAGCCGTGCAGGGGCAGATTTCTTCATAAATACTGAGCACGGGGAGATAAAGGAGAGTTCTATTATGGCACACAAGGTTTCTGACGCATGTGTTGGCTGCGGCGCTTGCGAGGGCGCTTGCCCCGTTGGTGCAGTCGCTGTTGAGAACGGCGTTGCAGTTGTGAACGCAGACGCTTGCATCGATTGCGGCGCTTGCGAGGGCGCTTGCCCCACCGGTGCTATCACCGCTGAATAATTTTTAGCAGATAGCGCGCGAATAACGCATCAAAAGCAGCAGACCTGCCAGGCGGGTCTGCTGCTTTTCTTTCTTGCATAATTTTTTCATCTTTCGGGACACAATATTTTGTCGGAGGATTTCGGCTGGGCGTATGGAACATTCTACCGAGATTTTGTATAATAAAACAGAAGTATACTGCTCCGCCGTCCACCGGTTCGGCTCGGACGCGCTTTTGCTGGCCCGTTTCTGCGAGCCGCGGCGCAGCCAGAAGGCGGCAGACCTGTGCTCCGGCTGCGGCATCGTGAGCCTTGAGTGGCACGACCGGGGCCATCGCGGCCCCTGCGCCGCCGTGGAATTGCAGCCCGAGGCCAGTGCGCTCTTACAGGAGGCTGTGGCCGCGCAGGGCATCGAGCACATCACCCCTTATCTCACCGACCTGCGCACCTTCCGGGAAGGGGAGGGCCAGTTCGATGTCTGCGCCTGCAACCCGCCCTATTTTACCGCCGGGCCGCAGAGCACCGACGCGGGCCGCGCCACGGCCCGCCACGAGACGGACTGCACCCTCGAGGATGTCTGCGCCTGTGGTTTCCGCCTGCTGAAAGACGGCGGAAAGCTTTCCCTCTGCCATCGGCCCGAGCGTCTGGCCGAGGTGCTGGCTGTGCTGCGGGCGCACCGCCTCGAGCCGAAGCGTCTGGCCTTTGTGAAGAATAAGCCTGACGCCGCGCCGTGGCTTTTTCTTGTGGAAGCCCAGAAAAACCGCCGCACCGGCCTGCGCATCGAACCGGATGTGCTCATCACCGCCGGGGCGGCGATGTACGGAGAAGTAAAATAACAACATCAGGGAGGTCAATCATGGCCGGTATTCTTTATATCGTGGCAACCCCCATCGGCAATCTGGACGACATGCCGCCCCGCGTGGCCGCCACCTTCGGCGCGGCGGACTTCGTGGCCGCCGAGGACACCCGCGTGACCATGCGGCTGCTGAACTATCTGGGCCTGAAAAAGCCGATGGTCAGCTACTACGAGCACGCATTGCAGAAGGGCGAGGGCATCCTGCGCCGCATTGAGGCGGGCGAGAACTGCGCCCTCTGCTCGGACGCCGGAATGCCCTGCGTCTCTGACCCGGGCGAGGTCATCGTGCGGGACGCGCTGGCCCGGGGCATCAAAGTCGTGCCTGTCCCGGCGGCGTCTGCCTGTGTGACGGCGCTGGCCGTCTCGGGCCAGGACACCTCCCGCTGGGTGTTCGAGGGCTTCCTGCCCGTGAACCGGAAGCAGAAGAAAGAGCGTCTTGCTGAGCTTCTGGGTGAAAAGCGGACCGTCATCTTCTACGAAGCACCCCACAAGCTGCGCACGACGCTGGACGACCTCGTGAACGCCTTCGGCCCGGAGCGGAGCATCACTCTCTGCCGTGAGCTGACCAAGCTCCACGAAGAGATCTGGAAGACCACCCTCGGGGAGGCACAGGCCCACTACGCCGCCAACGAGCCGAGAGGCGAGTATGTTCTGGTCATGGCCGGCGCACCGGCTTCCACAGAGCCGGAGGCAGAACTGACCCTCGAGCAGGCCGCACAGCGCGCCCTCGAGCTGACCGGACAGGGCTTCGGCCCCACTGCCGCCGCCAAGGCCGCAGCCCAGGGGACGCCCTACTCCAAGAGCGAAGTATATAAGGCACTGCTGACCATCCAGCAGCGCGAGCCGGAATAAAATTTGAGGAGGATCCTTTTCCCGTGACGAAACTTCTGATTTTGAGCGACAGCCACAACAGCCGTCTGGCCATCGAAAACATTCTGGCCGCCGAGGCGGACAGCATCGACGCGCTCATCTTTCTGGGCGACGGCCTGCGCGACCTCGAGCAGGCGCTCACCTTTTACCCCTCTCTGCGGGCCTATGCTGTAGCCGGAAACTGCGATTTCGGTGCGCTGGAGCCGCTGGACGGGCTTGCCGCCTTTGACGGGGTGGTCGTCTTCTACACCCACGGCCATATGTACGGGGTGAAATACGACCTCGACACGCTGGCTGACGCAGCCGCAGCCCGGGGCGCGAACGTCGCTCTCTTCGGTCACACCCACATCCCGGTGGCAGAAGAGCGGGGCGGGGTGTTCCTGTTCAACCCCGGCTCCTGCGGCCGGTGCTATACCGGCCCCAACACCTACGGCATCCTGACCCTTGCCGACGGCAAGGTGGTCAGCCACGAGCACAAAGAGGTACCCAAAGCATGAGCATCAACGAGGTGCGCTGGCTGTCCGAGTGCGGCAGCACCAACGCTTACGCAAAAGAGCATTTTGAAGAGTTCGGCCCGGTGGGCGCGGTATACACCACCAATCAGACCGCAGGCCGGGGCCGTCTTGGCCGCAGCTGGGTGAACGCCGAGGGCCGCGCCCTCTATTACACGGCGGTCATCCGGGAGCCGCTGGCCCAGCCTGCCACCCTGCCGCTGCTGGCAAGCCTTGCCGTCCGCGATCAGCTGGCCCAGCGCTACGGCGTGGACTGCCGGATAAAATGGCCCAATGACCTGCTGCTGAACGGCAAAAAGATCGTGGGCATCCTCTGCGAGAGCGTCAGCTACGGCTACCAGATGCAGGGCCGGGGCATCGTCTGCGGCATCGGCATCAATCTGGCACAGCCCCAGAGCTATTTCGACGCCGCAAACCTGCCCAACGGCACCTCCCTCGAGCTGCAGGGCGCGAAAGTGGACCTTGCCGCCGACCCCCAGTGGCTGGCCGAGGCGCTGACAGACTTCGGCTTTGACCGTCCGCTCTACACCTTCGCACGGGAGGGCTTCGCTCCCTTCCGGGACGAGTACAAGGCGGCCTGCGTCAACCTGGGCCGCCACGTCACCTTCGATTTGCCGGGCGGCGGCACAGGCAGCGGCACAGCCATCGACGTGGACGCCGACGGCCGGCTCATCGTCCGCACCGACAGCGGCGAGGAGAAGGTCTTTACCGGCGAAGTCTCCGTCCACGGCATCTACGGGGCCGTATAATTTTTCCAGCATTCCAGCGCCTCTGCGGGCCGTCCGGCCCCGGGGGCGCTTTTTAGAAGCTGTTTTTGTAAGCAGGGTGCGCCGAACGGCGAGGATTTTTGCCCGCAGACAAGGCGATTTTCCGCAGCAATCCTGACGGATTGCAAGGGAAAGCAACGCGGTATGCGGGCAAAAAGGCCGCTTCGGGCGGTGTGCAATGCTTATGAAAACGGCTTCTTATTTTTTCCCTGCGAAGTTTGTGGAAAACTCGGGTTTTCCCACGGTTTTCCACACATGGTTTTTGCCGGGCAGCGTTTGTGGAAA